>ENA-OPSA01000082-OPSA01000082.1-human-gut-metagenome-genome-assembly--contig:-NODE-82-length-19950-cov-2.679970_pt1 | contig 19950 bp, 20 predicted proteins | sample MGYA00241804_ERZ501899 | MGnify/ENA primary metagenome ERZ501899 (study PRJEB25962, sample SAMEA2042110) | human gut metagenome | biome: human gut; feature: human-associated habitat; material: faeces...
TTTTCCTAGAATGGTAAGACCTCCGTATCCGGAGTCGAAAACTCCGATGGGACCGGTGTGAGGGGCAGATAGAGGGTACATGGGAAAACAGTTGAAAGGTTTGAAAAGAAAAATGTCATTCAGAGAAATCTTTTTCGTGTTTCTCTGAATGACATGTAGTCAGAACGACAAAGAGTTCCTTTAATTACTGAGCAGGAGTTGCTGCAGGAGCTGCTGGAGTAGCAGGTACTGCTGTCAGGCTGATGCCCAATTTAGTCTTGATGTCGTTTGTAATATCTTTTGACTGAGTTTCGTCAATGTAAGGAATGTCAGTACGGTTCAAATCGAATACGTAAGTATAAGCACCAGCTTTACCTACAGCCTTAACGGCATCTTCCAGTTTTTTGTAGATAGGTTCCATCATGTCACCGTATGCTTTCTGCAACTGCTGCTGTGCATCCTGCTGGAACTGCATACCTTTTTCCTGCAAATCCTGCAGCTCTTTCTGGCGGCGTTCCTGAATATTCTGTGGCAGGTTCTTCTGTTCCTGCTGGTATTCTGCAAATTTCTTGTTGAATTCGTCAGAAGCACGTTTGATTTCGTCTTCGTATTGTTTCTGCATAGTCTGGATGTCTGTCTGTGCCTTAGCCCATTCCGGCATTACAGGGATAATATCCATTGATTTAAAGTGCGCAAATTTTTGTGCGAATACACTCATCGGTGCGATGAGTAAAAGTAAAAAAGCAATTTTCTTCAACATAATCTCAAGTTTCTATTTGTTATTAATTAATTCAATGTATAAAACAGGGCTTATTATCACCCGGTTGCAAATGTATAAAATTAATTTGAATATCCTAGTTTTGCAAGAACCTCATTGCTTATATCAATGCGTGGAGAAGCAAAAATCATGCTCTGTGCCGAGGCACGGTCTATCACGGCATCGTATCCGCGCTGGGTAGCAATCTCTTTCACTGCATTGTAGATGGCATCCTGAATCGGAGAAATCAGCTCCTGGCGTTTCTTCATCAGTTCACCTTCCGGTCCGAAATATTGCTTGCGGAGTTCTGCCGCTTCTTTTTCTTTGGCTACGATAGCTTCCTCTTTGCTGGTTTTCTGAGTAGCAGAAAGCGTGTTGGCGCTTTTCTGGTAATCTTCATACAGCTTTTTTGCTTCGTTGGCTTTGGCCTCAATCTGGCTTTGCCATTGCTTTGACAGTGACTCCATCTGTTGGTTGGCCTGTTGATAAGAAGGAATCTGCTTGAGGATATACTCCATATCTATCAGGGCGAATTTCTGTGCTGAGGCCATACCCACGGCGGCCACTAACAGCATAACGGATAAAATGAGTCTCTTCATAATCATTGGTTTTTAAGTGTTAGAATTCTTGTCCGATGATAAAGTGGAACTGGCTTCCGCTGTATTGCATTGAACCGTCAATCTTGTCGAAACCGTAAGCCCAGTCAATACCCATCATACCAATCATCGGCAGGAAGATACGTACACCGAATCCGGCAGAACGTTTCAACTGGAAGGGGTTAAAGTCGGTCACGTTGTTCCATGCGTTACCTGCTTCCACGAAGCCCAGTGCATAGATACTGGTAGAGTTTTCCAGCATCAGCGGGTAGCGGAGCTCGGCACCCAGACGGATGTAAGCATAACCTTCACTTCCGTACGGAGTCAATGAACCGTTTTCATATCCACGGAGGGCGATGGTTTCGGATGCGTAGTTGTAGCTGTAACCTGTCATACCGTCACCTCCCACGTAGAAGGTTTCAAACGGTGAACGTTTGTATTTATTGAAGTGACCGAGGATACCGAATTCTGTACGGGTCATGATAACCGGACATTTCTGGATATCCATCAAGGCTGTATAAGTTTTGGCTTTGAATTTCCACTTGTGGTATTCAATCCACTTGTACATGCTGGCAGCATCGTGGTAGTTGTCTTTACCGTAAGTAGAGTAGTCCTTCTTGCTAAACAGAGAGTACGGCGGAGTAATCTGCAAAGAAGCCGAGAATTCTGAACCGTAACGCGGGAAAATCGGGTTATCCGTAGAGTTACGTGACAAGGTCAGGTTCAGGCTCAGGTTATTACAGTTACCGGTGTTCATGTACTGTCCGTTGTTCAGTTTGATATAGAGGTAACTCCAGTCTTTCAGCATGAATCGCTGGTAAGACAATTCAGCCGATAAGGTAAAGTAGTCATCCGGCCAGCGCAGACGCTTACCCCATCCTACAGATACACCGAACATCTTGATAGACTTGTCGGGGTCGTAGTAAGATTCGTAGTTGTCATAATAGCTTCCGTAGCCTCCGTAATATCCGTATCCGCTTAACATGTTGTAGTAGTTGTTCATGTAGGCAGAGTTATAATATTGGCTGCTTACGTCGGTCTGGATAGAGTAGAAAGCAGAAACAGAGAATGAGTTCGGGCGCTTGCCGCCAAACCATGGGTCGAAGAACGATACGCTGTATGACTGATAGTAGCGTCCGTTGGTCTGTCCACTGATGGTCAGTGTTTGTCCGTCACCTTGTGGCAGGATACCGCGGTAGTTGTCGTTCTTGCGGAACAAGTTCGCAAATGAGAAGTTAGTAAACTTCAAGCTCAATTTACCGATGACACCAGTCTGTCCCCAACCTGCGGAGAATTCCACCTGGTCATTAGCTTTTGATTCCAGTCCCCAGTTGATGTCTACTGTACCGTCCTGGAAGTTCGGCTGTACATCCGGTTTGATATTCTCAGGGTTGAAGTGTCCCATCTGTGCGATTTCACGGTAAGAACGTTCCAGTGCTTCCTTACTGAAGAGGTCGCCCGGACGTGTACGCAACTCACGACGTACAATATTTTCATACAGACGGTCATTACCGTTGATACGTACGTGGCTGATGCTAGCCTGCGGACCTTCGGTGATACGCATTTCCAAGTCGATAGAGTCACCGTCAATGTTTACTTCCACCGGATCGAGGCGGTAGAACACATATCCGCGGTTATAGTAGTTGTTACCGATTGCGTCTTCATCGTTAGAGATACGGTCGTTCAGCAACTTCTGGTTATATACATCACCGCGTTTCATGCGGAGCTGTTCGTTCAACAGGTCAGAAGGATATACCGTGTTACCTACCCAGGTGATGTCACGAAGGTAATATTTTTGTCCTTCGTAGATCTTCATGTAGACATCTACCGTCTTTTCATCGTATGAAGATACACTGTCTTCTACGATTTGTGCATCACGATAACCTAATTCGTTGTATTTATCGATGATTTTCTGTTTGTCTTCTTCGTAACGTTCATTGATAAACTTCTTGGCACGGAAAAGGTTGATCAGTTTACCTTTTTCGTTGGTCTTCTTCATGACACGTTTCAGTTTCTTGTCGGCCAAGACCTCATTTCCTTCAATGGTAATTTTGTGGACTTTGACTTTGGCCTTTTTGTCAATGTTCACGTCTACATATACCTGTTCCTTATTTTCCGGGTCTTCACGCTCTACGATGTTAACTTCTGCATTCTTGAAACCTTTTTCATCAAAATGTTTCTTGATCAGAATTTTAGCACGGTCAATCAAGTTCGGTGTAACCTGTGTACCTTTTGCCATACCCAGTTTAGCCTGCAAGTCTTCGCGCTCACTCTTTTTCACACCATGGATTACGATGTCGGTAATACGCGGACGTTGTGTCAGCTGGATAGACAGGTAAATTTTATTGTCTACAATTTTGTCTGCTACGATTTTCACGTCAGAGAACAAACCATGACGCCAGTATCTTTTTACTGCCGAGGTGATGTCATCTCCTGGTACGGTGATAGTCTGTCCGACAGCCAAGCCGGAAATACCTATCAGGACATAATCCTCATAGTTCTTTACTCCGCTGACCTTGATGTCGGCGATTTCATATTTTTTAGGTGTTCCGTTGTAAAGGATAATTGGTTTATCGCTTTGTTCAGTTGTATTATTGTCCTGTGCATATCCCCCCATTGGAGCAGACGAAAGACATGCAGCAATCAATAGGATAAGTGAAAAACGGTTTTGCATTGTTCTTTGTTAAATTTGTTCACTGGTTTTGCCGAATCGGCGTTCTCTTTTTTGAAAGTCACAAATAGCCTTACACAATTCTTCGGCCTTGAAGTCCGGCCAGAAAGTGTCACAGAAGTACAGTTCCGCGTAAGCGCACTGCCAGAGCAGATAGTTGCTTAATCGGATTTCACCGCCTGTTCTGATCAACAAGTCCGGGTCGGGCATATAATGAGTGGCCAGACATCGGTCAATGGTCTGGTCTGTAATTTCCTCGGGAGTGAGTATTCCTTCTTTCACTTCACGGGCAATTTTTTTGACAGCCTCCGTGATTTCCCATTTAGAAGAATAGCTTAATGCTAAAGTCAGACACATTCCCGTGTTCTTTGATGTACGTTCGATGCACTTATTCAGTCGTGCAAGTACGTTTTCCGGCAATTTTTCTGTTTCACCGATGATGCGGAAGCTGATGTTGTTCTTCATGAAGGTTTCTTCTTCAATAGAGTCCATAAGCAAACTCATCAGTGCGGCAACCTCGTCTACCGGACGATTCCAGTTTTCGGTAGAGAATGTATAAAGAGTCAGATACTTCACGCCCAGCCGTGCGGCTTCTTCCGCAATGACATGTACGGTTTCGGCGCCAGCCTGGTGTCCGAAAGTACGGGCATGTCCCTGCTGTTTGGCCCAGCGTCCGTTGCCATCCATGATGATAGCAATATGTGCCGGTATCCGGTTCTTGTCAATTTGGTCTTTATATAGCATAGCTTTGTTGTTTTTCAGTTTTTTAGATTACCATTTAGGAGTGAATCCCAGTCGGTTGATACGTCCTCGGCTGATGCTTCCATCTTCCCACACAATCCAGATAAAGTTACCTCTGGACGTTCCGTTTTCCAGTTTGGGAGTTACGGCGCATGAATAATTGCCGTGGTGTGTAGTATAAAGTGTGCCGAATTCTGCTGGGAAAGCCATACATTCAGTGACAGGTCTCCAGCAAAGTCCGTTATCGGTAGAACAATAGAACTGGCTGAAAGGTTTCACTTCCGGTTTTACACTTTCCCCACCGAAAGCATACAGCTTTCCGTCGTAGTAAATCATGGTGACGTTTTTCAGGTTCGGCAGTGGAAGATTCTGCATTCTTGTTTCCCATTTGTTGTCACTTGACATGCGGCTGAATACCAACGCTGTTGTGTCATTGGCTGTAGTGCCCTGATTATAGCAAAGAGCTACAGTAGTAGTGACGTTGCTGTTGTAAGATGCAGTAGTTGTATTGGAGAAGAAAGGCTTACCTGCTGTAAATTGTGTGAACGGGTTTGTATCTTCTGTCCATACATTTTCTTTATATGTACCACTTTTTCCGCCTTTAACAGCGTAAAGTTCCTTTGTGACATCATTTCCACCAATCAGAATTTCGAATACATCTGTACCTGCGGAGGTAATTTCATTGGTGGTTACATCCAGTTTATAGAGCTTCTTATTGTTAACTGGGCCTGCCAGGAAATAAATATTTTCTGTCCATACAGTAGCAGAGTAAGTATCTATATTTGCGGGTACACTTGCAACGGGAGTCCATGAAGTAGGATTGTCATTTGCTACATCCGAGTATTCAATTTGGGTATTGTTGCCATTTTTCCCGAATACATATACTTTCCCGTTAGCATATACAGCTTTCTGTTCACTTAAAATTCCGGCACTGAATGAATTGTCAAACTTCTTCCATGAGATAGTGTCTGGAACCTGCTGGTGTACGTTGATTTTCACTTTATAAGCCTGTCCGATTGCACCGCTGTAAGCATATACCTTAAATTCAATAGGGGTAACAGTAGACATGGTACGAGTGTCTCCTGAAAAATCGATAGAGTCTGTAGAAGTCCACAACGTATCTTTATCTGTTCCTTTGGGTCTGTAGGCCAGTGCACCGGCGTCGTAAGTCACGCTGGTTATCACTTTGTCAATGTGAGTACCATAAGGAAGTGAATCTTTATTCTCGATTTCTCTTGTCATTTGATTGATGGTGAATGGATATTCTGAGCAATCTAGTGTATCCACATACGCACTATCTTTCCCATCCTTATCTTTCCCTATTCGGTCAATGTTCAATGTACCCAATGAAAATCCTGTAATACTGGTTTCTGAGGTATAAGTGACCTGTTCCACATCATTATCCAAACACGATGTCATTATAGATGTTGCAGCAAAGAGTACTGCAATCAATGGCAAAAACTTTATTTTCATCTGCAAATGAGTTCTTTTAATTACAAGTTGCAAAAGTAGAAAGTTTTTCCTCGATTCCTCGCTTTTAGGGGAAGTTTTATATAAAATTATATTGTTATCTCCTCTTTATCAAGCTCTGTTGCATATTGTCCTGTTTTGTTAAAGGGCACAATACTGTGCAAAAAGTCACTTTTTTCGTACATCGTAAGAACTTTTTGTGGATAAAATTTGTTTATGTGCTCTTTATATATCGATATTGTCCTGTATAAAACGGTTTTATGCAATTTGTTTCCTGAAAGAACGGATAATTTTGTAATCCAATTAAAACGAATAAACAACTATGTACAGACAATTAATTTCTAATTCATGGAAAGCGTGCCTTCTTTTCGTATGTGTATTCTTTTCCGGTATAACAGTGAAAGCAGATAATAGTTTATACTCTCCTAATAAGAAAATAGGAGTGAGCTGGGATAATCCTGCGAAAGGATTGCGTGTGATTTATAAGAAAGGTGATGCTTCGATTTCGGTAGTTCAGTTAAAGAATCTGGGGATTCAACTTCAGCGTACATCTGGAGACGAATTTAATTATGTGTCTTCTTCCGCCGTGACTCCTGTACGTGAGGATTATACCATGATAACGGGTAAACGCCGTCATTGCACGAACGAGGGAAACCAGCAGATATTTCATTTCAAGAACGCCCAGAATGTATCGCTGGATTTGGAACTTCGGGTATATGATGACGGTATAGCTTTTCGTTATGTATTTCCCCGCCTGACTAAAGAAATGTGTGTGACTGATGAAACTACAGCTTTTGCTTTTCAGAAAGGAATTACCCGATGGACACAGAAGTTGAATCAGGCCTATGAAGACTTCTATTTGAAAAATAAAGGTCGTGTGCAAGGATATACTGCAGGACAATGGGGATTCCCGGCATTGTTTGAAGTGGCAGATTCTGTTTTTACCCTTATCTCAGAAGCGAATGTTGCGAAAGGTAATTGTGGTTCCTGGCTGAACAATGCTGCCAATGAGTCGACCTATAAAGTAGAGATGGCAGAACCGACCAAAGCTTCCGGTAGATGGTGCTCGCCTTGGCGCGTGGCCATTATCGGTTCTCTGGCCGATGTGGTAGAGTCCACTTTAGTGACAGACGTCAGTGAGCCTTGTCGGCTGAGCGATGTTTCCTGGATTAAGCCGGGAGTCGTTTCCTGGATTTACTGGGCTTATAATCACGGTTCAAGAGATTATCAGCTGATAAAGAAGTATATTGATTTTGCGGCAGATTTTCATCTTCCTTACATGTTGATTGATGCGGAATGGGACGAAATGGGGAACGGCGGCGATGTGGAAGATGCCTTGGCTTATGCAAAACAGAAGAAAGTTGCTCCTTTGTTGTGGTATAACTCCTCCACCGCGTGGTGTGCGTTTGGTCCTTTGTATCGTCTGAACAAACCGGAGACACGTCAGAAAGAATTTGCCTGGCTTGAGTCCATGGGTGTGAAAGGAATAAAAGTAGATTTCTTCAGCCAGGACAGTATATCTACGATGAATTATTTTGTGGACATTCTGGAGGATGCGGCTAAATATCATTTGATGGTAAACTTTCATGGAGCTCCTATTCCGCGAGGCTGGCAGCGCACTTATCCTCACATGATGTCAGTAGAAGGAGTATATGGAGCTGAATGGTATAATAATAAGGAGATATTGACCGACAGTGCGGCATGGCATAACTGTACATCGCCTTTTACGCGTAATGTAGTGGGCCCGATGGACTATACTCCTTGTACTTTTACAGATTCTCAGCATCCGCATATCACTTCGAACGGGCATGAACTGGCTCTGCTGGTTGCGTTTGAATCTGCCTTGCAGCATTTGGCCGACCGCCCCGAAGGATACCATGCCCAACCAGCTGAAGTACGCTCATTTATCTCTTCACTTCCCACCGTTTGGGACGATACGAAATTGCTAAGCGGTTATCCTTCCAGCTATGTAGTGCTTGCCCGGAAAAGTGGGGATTGCTGGTATATTGCCGGCCTGAACGGAACAAACGAGAAGAAATCGCTTGCTGTAGATTTAAGTTTTATTCAGAAGCCCGTCAAAGAAATCACTTTGTATGCCGATGGAAAAGAACGTAATCAGTTTGATATACAGATGCTCTCTGGCTTGAAGAAAGCTATACATGAGGTAGACTGTCTGCCACGCGGAGGATTTGTGATGAAGGTTCAAATGAAAAACTAGTCTATTATTAGATGATTTATTGTGAAGAATGCCTGTACGCTATGGAAATAACGTCAGGCATTCTTTTATGTTTTCTTGCCGGGGACTATATGTTTTAAGTTCCGGAAATGTAGGTTTCCCGGATGTGAACCGTATGGCTTATGGGAGAGAAACGTAGAAAGTTCTTTGAAAGTATGGGTTTATCATCTGGCAGTTATATAAAAGTCTTTTCGGAAAACGTGATTATAATGTCTGGCGTGAGTAAAACCGGCGATATTCTTGGGGAGTCATACTGGTAATTTTTTTGAAGAGTCGGTTGAAGTATGAATAATCCTCAAATGCCAGTCGAAATGCAATTTCTTTTACAGCGAGTTCTTCTGTAAGTAAAAGCAACTGAGCTTTTTCTATCTTTTTTTGATTGACATATTGTAACGGAGTAGTACCCATTCCTTTTTTGAAAAGCCGGATAAAGTGGTCTTTGGAAAGGCAAGATAATTCCGCAAGTTTTTCTAATTCAATTTCTTCTGAGATGTGTTTGTGAATATACCGTACTGCTTTAGCAATGCGGTTGTCTTCCATTTCATTTCTGGGTTGGGCATATTTAAAGAAATGTGATAATAGCTGTAATACAATCCCTCGTGATTCTACTTTGTCGCAAAAGGCTCTCTGTCTGTTTTTAAGTAAATTTCTCATCAATGTGGGATTGTTATCATAGGTTGTCGGATCTGATTTTTGCAGACTCATGTGTGGATTGATTTCACATAAGCGTTGGAATAGAGATAAATCAAGTGGGCTAGCCTTTATTTCTAACGGGAATTCCCATTGTTCCAGCCAGTCATCTTCTGAGTAGTGATCTTCATAAATATGTAGGTAGTAGTGCTCAAAATGTGAATTGCAGATATTGGTGTGTACTGTAAATGAAGGGATAAAATACATATGGTGGGGATATAAAGTGTGTATTCCATCGGGTAATTCTATTTGGGCTGTCCCTTCTGTGATGTAATATAAACGTGTAAATGGGCTGTTTACATTTTTCCAGTTCCAGTCGGCATTATGGATGGCAAGTCCTACATTCAGGACGAGTGGATGCATTTGTTCTACTTGCAGGTTCATAGGTAATTCTTTTTCGCTTTAAAATTACATGATTATTTTTTTTCTTTTTCGATAATCCCTTCCAATAATCGATATTTGTCAATAAAAATCGATATTATCATATTGAGTATTGTTAAGTTCCCTTGTTTTGTCGATATCTGCATATAACCTCCCAGTTTAATCCTATTCCTCATTTGAACTTCTCCGTACATTTGTTTTCGTAAAAACATTATCTGAATAATACTTATGAAAGCAAAATTAATATTAGCCTCTTTATTTTTATCCATGGCCGGATTGTCGGCACAGACTTATCAGGTACCGGTATCGGAACAGGATGAACCGATGATGAAAGGAAAGTTCGAACCCACATGGAGTTCGTTGGAAAACTATCAGGTGCCGGAATGGTTCCGTAACGTGAAATTTGGTATATGGGCTCACTGGGGGCCACAGTGTGTGGAAGGTTCAGGCGACTGGATGGCTCGTTCCATGTACATGGAGGGTACTCGTGAATATGAATATCATGTAAAACACTACGGACACCCGTCGGAAGTGGGCTTTAAGGATATTATTCCCTTGTGGAAGGCGGAAAACTGGGACCCGGACAGGCTGGTAGCCTTTTATAAGAAAATAGGTGCCCAGTACTTTTTTGCTTTGGGTAATCATCATGACAACATGGACTTGTGGGACAGCAAGTATCAGCCGTGGAATTCAGTGAATATGGGGCCGAAGAAAGATATTCTGGCCGGATGGGAAAAAGCAGCAAGGAAATACGGATTGTATTTTGGAGTCAGCCTGCATGCCGACCATGCGTGGAGCTGGTATGAGCCTTCTCAGCGTCATGATACGAAAGGTCCGAAGAAAGGAATTCCATACGATGGGAAACTGACCAAAGCAGATGGAAAAGGAAAATGGTGGGAAGGATACGATCCGCAAGACTTGTATGCCCAGAACCATCCATTGAGTGAGAACAGCTGGGATAACGGAATGATTCATCGCCAGTGGGCTTGGGGCAATGGAGTTTGTGTGCCGAGCCAAGAATTCTGTACGAACTTTTATAACCGTACACTTGATGTAATCAATCGCTATAACCCTGATTTGCTATATTTTGATGTGACAGTAGCTCCTTTCTATCCGGTAAGCGATGCGGGGCTGAAGATCGCTGCTCATTTTTATAACCACAATATGGCTACCCACAAGGGGAAACTGGAAGCGGTGATGTTTGGTAAGATTCTCGATGAGAACCAGCGAAAAGCACTGGTGTGGGATGTAGAACGTGGTGCTCCCAATAAAATTATCGATCAGCCGTGGCAGTCATGCTCCTGCATTGGCGGATGGCATTACAATACGTCTATTTACGAGAAAAACGAATATAAATCAGCGGCATACGTAGCTAAACTGTTGGTAGACATTGTGAGTAAGAACGGAAATCTGTTGCTGAGCGTACCTCTGCGTGCAGATGGAACTTTCGATGAAAAAGAAGAGAAAATTCTGAATGAATTTGGGGCGTGGATGAATATTAACAAGGAAGCTATTTATGATACTCGTCCGTGGGTAGTGTTCGGGGAAGGTCCGATTGCGGAAGAAGATATTCCACTCAATGCCCAGGGATTCAATGAAGGTTCTTACAGTCAGGCCGGAGCAAAGGAAATCCGTTTCACACAGACTCCGAAGTATTTGTACGCTACTGTGCTAGCATGGCCGGCAGATGGAAAGGTGAACATCAAGTCACTGGCTGCAGACAGTAAACTTTATGAAGGAAAGATTCGTAAGGTAGAATTATTGGGATACGGAAAGGTGGACTTTGTCCGTACTGCCGGAGGCTTGTCGGTTACACTTCCTGCGCAGCCGTTGAATCAGATTGCTCCCGTATTGCGAATCGCGAAATAATAAAATGTGGTAAGATGAAAGGATATAGAGTAAAAGAGTATGGTATGCTCGTCAAGCGGTATTGCCAGGCATTGGATTTGAAAAACAACCCGGAACTGATAGCGGAATACCGGAAAATACATAGTCGCGAAGAAGCTTGGCCGGAAATTCGGGCAGGAATCCGTTCAGTGGGGATACTGGAAATGGAAATCTATATCGTAGGCTGCAAGCTGTTCATGATTATGGAAACACCGCTTGATTTTGACTGGGATAGCGCGATGAAACACCTGGCACAGTTGCCCAGACAGGCAGAGTGGGAAGATTATGTGGCACGTTTTCAGGAATGCGTGCCGGGAAGCAGTTCTGCCGAGAAATGGCCGTTGATGGAGCGTATGTTTTATTTGTATGAATCTTAAAAAGTTATCACTATGGAATACCATGAAATAGGAAAAACGGGGATGAAGGTATCCTCTTTGAGTTTCGGAGCTTCTTCTTTGGGGGGAGTCTTCCATAACATTAAAGAAAAAGAAGGATTGGAAGCGGTGTTTACCGCCATTGATTTGGGGATGAATTTTATCGATGTGTCTCCTTATTACGGACATTATAAGGCTGAAACGGTATTAGGAAAGGCCCTGAAGGAGATTCCTCGCGACAAGTATTATCTCTCTACGAAGGTAGGACGTTATGGAAAAGACGGGATAAATACCTGGGATTATTCCGGGAAGCGGGCTACGGAGAGTGTGTACGAAAGTATGGAACGCCTGCATGTGGACTATATCGACCTAATTAATGTGCACGACATTGAGTTTGCCGATTTGAATCAGGTGGTTAATGAGACTTTGCCGGCTTTGGTGGAGTTAAGAGAGAAAGGGGTAGTAGGTCATGTGGGTATCACTGACTTGCAACTGGAGAATTTGAAATGGGTGATTGACTATTCGCCGGCAGGAACGGTAGAGTCGGTGCTGAACTTCTGTCATTATTGCTTGTGCGATGACAAGCTGGTCGATTTCCTGGACTATTTTGAGTCGAAAGGTATCGGGGTAATCAGTGCCTCTCCATTGTCTATGGGCTTGCTGACCGAAAGAGGTGTACCATCATGGCACCCGGCTCCTCAGTCGTTGGTAGAGGCTTGCCGAAAGGCCATGGAGCATTGCAAGAGTAAGAATTATCCGATAGAAAAACTGGCCATGCAGTATGCCGTGAGCAATCCGCGCATTGCTACGACGTTGTTCAGTACGGCCAATCCGCAGAATGTGAAGAAGAATGTGGCTTTCATAGAGGAACCGATGGATGAAACACTGGTACGTGAGGTGCGTGAAATTATCGGCGACCAGTTCCGTGTAAGTTGGGCTAATTCTTAAAGGAGGAATTTGTATATGGGGTTTATAATAATCGATGCACATTCTCATTTGTGGTTAAAACAGGATGCGGTGGTTGAAGGACTGCCTATCCGCACTTTGGAGAATGGAAGGTCATTGTTCATGGGGGAAGTGAGACAGATGCTTCCCCCGTTCATGACCGATGGAGTAAACAGTGCCGAAGTGTTCTTATCTAACATGGACTATGCGCAGGTGTCTGCGGCCGTGGTGACGCAAGAGTTTATCGACGGGTTTCAGAATGACTATTTAGCCGAGGTTACAGCCCGTTATCCCGATCGTTTCTTTGTATGCGGAATGTGTGAGTTCCGTAAGCCGGGCTATCTGGATCAGGCGCGTCAGCTTATTGCACAGGGATTCAAGGGGATTAAGATTCCTGCACAGCGTTTGTTGCTCAAAGAGGGGCGTGTAAGATTAAACTGTGAGGAAATGATGCAGATGTTCCACCTGATGGAGCAGAACGGGGTGCTGCTTTCCATTGATATGGCTGACGGAGATACACAGGTGGGCGAACTGGAGGAGGTAATTCAGGAGTGCCCGAAATTGAAGGTGGCCATCGGACATTTCGGTATGGTAACCCGTCCTCAGTGGAAGGAACAGATCAAGTTGGCTCGTCATCCTCATGTACGTATTGAATCGGGAGGGATTACCTGGTTGTTCAATGACGAGTTTTATCCGTTTAAGGGGGCGGTAAGAGCTATCCGTGAGGCTGCTGAGCTGGTCGGCTTTGAGAAACTGATGTGGGGGTCGGATTATCCGCGTACCATTACGGCCATTACTTATCGTATGTCGTACGACTTTGTGAGCAAATCCGATGAATTGACAGAAAGAGAGAAAGCACTCTTCTTGGGAGAAAATGCTCGCAGTTTCTATGGTTTCCATAATCTGCCGGAGCTTCCTTACATTAAGAATATGTCGGAATAAACAAATGGGGAAATGATGAAAAACAATACGCAACTATATACTTTATTGTACCAACGGTTTTGTATAATTAAAGTTTTGTCTTCTCTGAGATAAAATAAAAGAGGATGTATGCCATCCTCTTTTATTTACTATTTCTTTTTAGAACCAAAAATAGAATCAAGTACTATTTTACCAACTTTTCTTTCCAACCCTTGTTTGGTTGTAGGTATTCCTGTTTTTCTGCTAATCTTTTGTTTGGCAGCAGTTATGCCAATTGCCCTTTTAAGGGAAAAACTTAATCCACGTATTTTCATAACCATTTCAATATTGCATAACAAATAAATGCTATTAATCCCCAAAATAGAACATAAAGAATGTTCCGGCATAGATAAAGTATCAATGCAATTATACTGAATTTTTTAAGGCTCATAATTATTTCTTTCTTAATCGAGCTATATCTTCTTTATAACGAGTTATTTGCTTTTTATGAGACTCGATTTGTTTCTTGTAGCCTTCAATGTTATTTTTAATACCTTCAGTAGACCTACCTTTGTCTTTTCGTGCAGCGGCTAATTGAATTTTTGCTCGAGCAAGATTGCCCTTTACATTTTCAATACCTTTTTTAAGCTGTTCAATCCGTTTCTTATAATCCTCAATCTTAGACTTGTTATCAGTTGTTCCAAATAATCCCATATTCTTTTATTTTTTAAGTTGATAAGTATTTGAGATGCGTTCCCAAACACATTTATTTTCTTTCATTGATTTTTCTTTATTGAGTTTGAATACACCTACAAAGCGATAGAAACAAAATCCTAAATCATCCTTGTATCGTAAAAATGTAATTCTTGTTTCTTCTGGAGCAGAAAGCCATTGATTTAGATGTGCCTCACGTTTTTCATTTACTTTGGGATATTCATAAATGAACATTCCATCCTCTGAAAGTTCGTTATGCCAAAGATGATGTTCTGTATTTGGCCACCAAACTATTTCATTTTTCTTGTTTGGTATAGCTGCACCTGATGCACGTAAGAAACCTCGATGTTTTGCAACAGTTCCCAAAATAGCTGCAACATCCTCTGTAGTACGCAAGCATTCATTATCCTCGACTTTCAAATAACCTTTGTTTCGATGATATTCCACTGAAAGAGTACTAACGTCATCCCATGCCCGAAATTTCTCACCAAGTTGTTGTATTGTTAATTTTATAGCCCATACTATAATGGAAATTTGACGGTGAATTTCATCTAAACTGTTCCAATGTATTTTGTTGTCTTTATCCTTATATCCACAATCAACAACTAATAATTGTGCATGAGTAGTATTGATTATTTCTTCATTACGAATCTTATCAACCTCAACATTGTTTTTGTGAAACGGCTCGTTTATTTCAATTAAGATATTGAGTTGAGGAAGATACAAGTCTGCAAGTGCATACTTGTCATGTGTTCTTCTTATGTATTGCTGAACGACAAATTTAACACGGTCGTCGTTTAATTGATGCCATATTCTACTTATGACATAAGACTCTGTCTTTTTCTTGCTTATCTTAGCAAACAGACGTTCCATATATTCCAATTTATAATCCATATTTAAAGCTTTTAAGTTTGTACTTCTGGTTTTGAAAAAAGAAAAGGACACAGCCAAACTTTTCACTCATTCTCTTAGCTGGGTTCTGGTAAAACCTCGAAGTTCAAATAAGGAAAAGCAGTCTGCGCCCTTGTTCAGGGTACAAACCGACCTTTCGACTTATTACTTGGAACTTCACGAAATTTACCAGATTTAGCTAAGCCAAATAACTTGTCTACAAGTTGCTTGCAATATGTCTTTTATTTCTTATGTCTGTTTTTTTGACCTCCTTTTAAATTTGTTTGTGTACAAATGTAATGAAAAAGAGTGAGACAGACAAAGGAATTGCACGACATATCACAGACTGCCATAAGCAATAAGGAATGATGTCCTCTTTAAATATGTTATAAACATAAAAAAATCCAACCACAAAGAAATGTGATTGGACTTTATATTTTAGGGGGTCTATATTAACCTATTAGTCGCCATTCAGGTTTTTCCAAAAGTTCTCCATAGTATAGACGTTCTGTACTTTGTTGTAAAAACGCATTAAATCTGTTACTGTCACTCTCTTTGCGAGTGTTGTATCTGAATACGAACTCTTTGCAATATTTGGGCAAATGCTTTGGACTTACCAAATAATAGATACCTATGATACCACGTTTAAGTTGACTCCAAAACCCTTCAATAGAATTGGTATGAAATCCATCTTTATTTACGTATATTCCTAAGCTGTGTTCTACAACTTCGTGTATGTATTCATTTTTGACTTTGTTGTAGCCACTCCAACTATCAGAAATAACTGTGGAACCTTTTCTGACAAGTTCATCAATAACACCAAGCAAAACTTTAGAACTTGCATTTTTGATAACTTTTGCATAAACCAAGCCATCAGAAAGTAGTCCCATTACAGGTGTTTTCTGTTTAGTGCTTCGACCTTGTCCACCTCTATTGCGTTTTGTCTTTCCACCAATATATGTTTCATCAACTTGTGTCATATCATTGAAGTTTGCATCATCATCCTTTACATTGTAACGAATACGATGCAGCATGAACCATGCAGTTTTCTGTGTCACATTAATATCACGTGCTAATTGACAACTACTGATACCTCTTTTATGTGACAAGAACAGATAAATTGCATAGAACCATTTTTTCAATGGAAGGTTGGAGCCTTCAAACATCGTTCCTTGTCTCACAGTAAATCGGCAACGGCAATCCTTACATTTATAAAGACCTTCAAACTTTCCATCCTTAGTCAATTTATAATGATGTTCAGATATTGAACCACAATGAGGACAAATAGGCTTTCCATTCCACCGCATATTCTCCAGATATACTCTGCAATCCTCCTCGGTATGCAGAGTATCAATCATGTGAAGTAATGAGTGGAATGTTATCATATAATTCTATATTTAGTATTTTAATTTCAATAGAATTATACTCGCCACATTACGGAAATTGCATTTTAAATGTTAAAAAATCATTCATTGATGAATTTTCTTGTTTTTTTCTGAAATTGGATGAATAGTCTTTCTGTATAATTTATCAAACAATTAAAAATAGATATTATGTCAGAACAATTAATTACAGTAGGAGAAGCTACAAAAATATTAGGTGTAACTTCTGATTTACCAGCTAATAAATGCTTAACTAAAGCAGAATTTGATGAACTTGTAGCACAAAAATCGGGATTGACTCCCGAATTAGCACCTAATGGTGTTTATATAATGCATAAGGATAGAAAACTTTTTAGAATAGAAAACTGGACTTATCCAAATGAAGATGCATCAGGAGTTGCAGTTAAAACAGATAACTATTCATTTGTTATAGCAAAGGAAAATTCCGTTCATATTAAATGGAGTACACAAGATGTATTAATTAATAATTGTACAACTACTAAAAGTGAAAGTATAGCTAAAAAAGATTATAATGGAAAGCAAAATACAGATGCCATTGTTTCTCAATTAGGAACAAGTGATACTTATGCTGCCCGATATTGCAAAGAATATACATTCCCTCATGGTGTACAAGGTTATTTACCTGCAGTAGGTGAATGGATGGAAGTATATAAATACAAAATAGAAATAGATGTATATATGTCATTAATTGGAGGAGATGCGTTAGATAATGGTTTACAATATAATGCTCTTTTATGGTGCTCAACCCAAGAAGATGAAGCAGATGCATGGTATACAGACTGGAGAGGTAAAATAAATAGTTATTATAAAAGTGCCAACTATAACACATGCTATGCAAGACCGTTCGCAGCTTTTAAATAATAATCTATTTCTATATTTCAATACATATTCTATACCATAAACATATAGAATATGAAACATCGTGTACTTACAGAATCTATAGAACTTCACCCCATAGGCTCATGCTTTTCAGATAATGTAGGAAATTCAGAACTCCGAGAAATTCTTCGTGAATATTTCGGTAAGAATGAAATTTCTTATACTGCTGATTATTCAAATGAGATATGGGGTGAAGTTATGCAGTTTCTTGAGAGAAATTGCAAATTTATCAAAGACATAGTATTGTCATCAGGACTTGTATCTATTTATGAAACTGATGTAGTAAATGAATTTCTTGTGAGGTTTGAATTAGAAAACGGAGGAAAGAACCTTGTGTTCTGGAAAAAAGAAAGTACCAACAGTTTTGTTACTGAGTAAAGAGTTGTGCTACCGAAAAGACAAAACTTTAATTATACAAAACTGTTGGTACAATAAAGTATATAGTTGCGAAACAATAATAGCTATAAATTACCGCTTGCACTGGTTTTCAGCCTGTTCTTTTTGTGGGCTATTAGCAGTAACCTGTTGCCTACCATGATTCGGCAGTTGATGAAGACCTGCGAGCTGAATACCTTTGAAGCGTCTTTTACGGAAACTGCTTACTGGCTGGCGTATTTTATTTTCCCGATTCCGATAGCCATGTTCATGAAGCGGTATAGCTATAAAGCTGGTATCATCTTTGGCTTGGTGTTGGCGGCAGCAGGTGGTCTGTTATTCTTTCCGGCTGCCATGCTGAAAGAATATTGGGCTTATCTGTGCATCTTCTTTGTTATCGCTACCGGGATGTGTTTCTTGGAAACAGCAGCCAATCCGTACGTAACGGCTTTAGGTGATGCAGCTACAGCTCCTCAACGTTTGAATCTGGCGCAGTCATTTAATGGGTTGGGAGCTTTTATTGCAGCCATGTTTCTGAGTAAACTGATATTGAGTGGTACACACTATACGCGTGAAACGCTTCCGGCGGATTATCCGGGTGGATGGGAAGCCTATATCCAGTTTGAAACGGATGCTATGAAAACTCCTTATCTGGCATTGGCGGTATTGCTGCTGGTCATTGCGGGAATCTTTATTTTCTCCAGGTTGCCTAAGATTGGGGATGAAGGGCAGTGGGGCACTTCTAAGGAGAAACTGATTGATTTCAGTGTATGGAAGCGGTCGCATCTGCGGTGGGGCGTCATTGCACAGTTTTTTTATAATGGCGGACAGACAGCTATCAACAGTCTGTTTTTAGTCTATTGCTGTTCGTATGCCGGTATTTCGGAGTCGGAAGCTACTACCTATTTCGGCTTGTATATGCTGGCCTTCCTGCTTGGACGATGGATTGGCACCGGACTGATGATTCGTTTCCGTCCGCAAGATATGTTGCTGGTCTATGCATTGGTGAATATCCTGCTTTGTGCCATAGTTGCTGTGTGTGGAGGCTGGATTGGTCTGTATGCCATGCTGGGCATCTCGTTCTTCATGTCCATCATGTATCCTACCCAGTTCTCGTTGGCATTGAAAGATTTGGGCAGTCAGACGAAAAGTGGCTCTGCTTTTCTGGTGATGTCAATAGTGGGTAATGCTTGCCTGCCCCAGTTTACGGCTTATCTGATGCACGTTAATGAACAAATGTATCATCTGGCGTATGTGGTTCCGATGGTTTGTTTCTTGTTCTGTGCTTATTACGGGTGGAGAGGATACAAAGTATTGGATTGAGATTGTATATCTGAAAATAAAAATAATAAGAAAATGAAAGCGGTTCAAATTGCAGCTCCCCAGAAAATGTCAGTCGTAGAGATTGAGAAGCCTGAACTGAAGGCTGGGGAAATATTGGTAAAGATTGAATATGTAGGTTTCTGTGGTTCTGACCTGAATACTTATCTGGGGCGGAACCCGATGGTGAAAATGCCGGTTATTCCGGGGCGGTGATAGAAGCCGTAGGACCGGGCGTACCGGAGAGTTTTAAGAAGGGCATGAATGTGACGTTGAATCCTTATACGAATTGCGGGAAATGTGCTTCGTGCCGGAATGGACGGGTCAATGCCTGTGAACACAATGAGACGTTGGGCGTACAGCGTAATGGGGTAATGTGTGAATATGCGGTACTTCCTTGGTCGAAAGTTATTCCGGCTGAAGGCATTTCTTCCCGTGACTGCGCCTTGATTGAACCAATGAGTGTGGGTTTTCATGCGGTATCACGTGCGCAGGTGATTGACAATGAAGTGGTGATGGTGATAGGTTGCGGTATGGTCGGTATGGGAGCCATTGTACGTGCGGCTTTGCGCGGGGCTACCGTAATTGCCGTAGATTTGGATGATGAAAAGCTGGCACTGGCACGTAAGGTAGGAGCTGCGTATGTCATCAATTCGCGTACGGAGAATGTGCACGAGCGTATGCTGGAATATTCCAATGGAATAGGAGCCGATGTGGTTATCGAGGCGGTAGGTAGGCCGG
>ENA-OPSA01000085-OPSA01000085.1-human-gut-metagenome-genome-assembly--contig:-NODE-85-length-19332-cov-22.625097_pt1 | contig 19332 bp, 18 predicted proteins | sample MGYA00241804_ERZ501899 | MGnify/ENA primary metagenome ERZ501899 (study PRJEB25962, sample SAMEA2042110) | human gut metagenome | biome: human gut; feature: human-associated habitat; material: faeces...
GCTTCTTGTACTACTTGTCTGTTTATGTAAAATCTTTCAAAGAACTCTTTCTTTAGTTGCTAAGAGAAGTTGTATTTCTCAAAAGCGAGTGCAAAAGTACAAACATTTTCCGAAACCACCAAATATTTCCAAGAAAAAGTTTCGGAATTAACAGTATTTTAACACTTTCATCTTGTTTTGCACTTATTTTGATACCAAACACTTTATTATATACATACACGCGCTCATATCTGCGTGTGGGCACACAAGCATGCGCATATATATATAAATAGTACCAGAAAACTATTCTGCCTCCAGATAGAGAACACGAGACGACCAGTCGTTCTTCTTACCCCAGTCTACCTCATGAACATACGGCATTTCCAAGCCATGTTCCATAAGATACTTACCAGAGTAAGATTTTCCCTCACAATCAAGAGGCTTGTTATCAATTACATCAAGTTCTTTTACCTTATACATCTTATTCTCATCCAAACCAGCCATCTTAACTCTTGGCAAATGAACATTATAGAAGTTTGCCAATTTCCACCAATAGAAGACAGCCTTGTCTTTTGCTTCACTAACATACATAATAGAAGACAAGCCCTGATTATCGTACGGAGAAACCAAACGATAAAGGTCGCCAAACTGAACAACAGGACGGATCTCTTTGTATTCAGAGATAGCCTTTCGGCAGAGAGCCTTCTCCTCATCCGTCATATTCTTTGGCTGGATTTCCATTCCAAGTCGTCCGCTCATAGCCACATCAATACGATACTTCAAAGAAGTAGTGCGGAATACGGTATGGTTTGGCACAGCAGAGATATGACTTGCCATGGCGATGGCCGGGAAGAAATAGCTGGTTCCATACTGCATATAAATACGCTGCATGGCATCCGTATTATCACTTACCCAAAACTCATCAAAACCACGGAGCATGCCCCAATTGGCACGGCCACCGCCACTTGCGCAACATTGAATCACCACATCCTTATACTTAGCACGAATACGGTCGATAACCTTCGCAAATCCCTGATGATAAGCGATGTAGAGATGGCTCTGATCGGCTGCAGACAAGTATTGGCTGCCATGATTCATAATGGCCATATTGGCATCCCACTTGATGTAGGCTATATCTGGATATTTAGTAAGTAAATTGTCTACTACACCGAAAACAAAGTCTTGTACTTTTGGATTTGAGAGATCGAGCACCAGCTGGGTACCGCCACGGCCCAGAACAGCATCTCGCTTAGGAGCCTTGATAACCCAATCAGGATGCTTCTCATAGAGCATACTGGTAGTATTGGTCATTTCCGGTTCAATCCAGATACCAAACTTTACCTGGTTTTTCCTGGCATCGCTCAGCAAGCCTTCAATACCATTAGGAAGTTTCTTGGTATCAACCACCCAGTCGCCGAGCGCACAGTTATCAGTAACACGAGGATATTTGGTTCCGAACCATCCATCATCCATCACGAAGAGTTCACCACCCATACTATGGATATCAGCCATCATCTGGTCCATTCCCTTTTGGTTGATGTCGAAATAAACACCTTCCCAAGAGTTGAGCAAGATATCACGCTCCTTATCTCCATGTGCCAAAATATATTTGCGTCCCCATTTATGGAAGTTTCTACTTGCACCGCTCAAGCCCTGTGTTGAATAGGTCAAAGCGAGTGCAGGAGTTTTGAAAGTCTCACCTTTTTTAAGATGATATTCAGAGTTCTGTTCATTAATACCGGCAAAGAAATAATGATATTCGGTATCATCGGTAACCGTCTTCAGCTTATAGTTTCCGCTATAAACCAAGGCTGCACCAATAACATTACCCGCATTTTCCTGTCCTTTACCATCGAGCGAGAACATGACTTCAGCATGATCGGTATGCGAATTGCGGGTACCATCATTGTTTCGGATTACAAATTCTCCTGGCTGCAGTTTTTCATGACTCAACTGTCCCTCTGCTGCCCAAGTACCGGAAAGATGACTCATCCAGACATCTCCACGACGGATAGGAAGCATAGCCGATGCGAAGGTAGTCAGGGTAACAGTACCCTTTTCTCCATTCAGAATCTCGGTCCATGCCTCAATCATATCAACATCATTGTATGCACGATACTTCAAATCTACCTTTATGTTATATACAGGATCTTTCAGATGAACGGTCGTAACAGAAGCTTTTCCTTCGTTCTTCACATCACAGCCCGTAGCCACGAGTACAGTTGAAAGATTGCCATCACTATGACGCATGGCAAGCGCCGCTTCAGCCGGAGTATTCAGTCCGTAAGCCGGATAAGCATCCATACGGCCATCAGTAGCAACCTTCAGATTCTGCAAATCGTTAGGATTCAACTTAGTACCGAAATAGAGATACTGGGCAGGCTTTCCATTCTCAACATCGAGAATGAGCGACATACCCTTTGTATTTACAGATACTTTTTCTGCCATCGCCGGAAGTGCGACAGTCATCAATATAAGTGCAATTGATTTTAACTTCATATTACCTTTCTAAGTTATTAGTTGCTTTTATAGTTTCTATTTTGTGAGAGATGATTTCTCATTTTCACATCGCAAAATTATAAAAAAATCCAATACACTCCAATACTTTTTTGATTTATTTTTCGAAGAAAGCAGAAAAGGACAAACAATCAGCAAATAAAGCAAAGAAAACACTCCCGAAATCGAAAGAATTCCTAAAAGATAGTCCACTTTAAGAAATTCTTAGTATCTTTGCAATGTTATAGCTGATAACGATTTAGGTATAGTGGCTTGAATGCCCTATTTCTCAAAATCAGCAGAATGTGTAACGAAAAGATATATAGAGATATGAAACTAAAGATACATTTCAATCATAAAGAAGAACTTTGGAACTCATGGTCGCATGCAGGAGGTATCCTGATGGGCTTTGTCGTGGGAGCCATCTTCTTATATTGGTGTTTTACGATGCATAACGGATGGGCTACGGCGGGAGTTATCCTCTATCTGTTCGGTATGCTGATGTCTTACATCGCCTCAACGGTTTACCATGCCGTTTCTGCCTGGAGTAAATGGAAGGAGCGACTGCGCAAATGGGACCATGCCGCCATCTACTGGCATATTGCCGGTTCTTACTCGCCAATCACGCTCATTGCGATGCGAGACCAGGGATATTGGGGATGGAGTCTTTTTATCTTTATCTGGGCTTGCGCCATTGCCGGAACCATCATGAGTTTTGCCAGACTCAAGGATCACAGCAACCTGGAGACCATCTGCTTTGTAGGCATGGGATTGTCGGTACTGGTTGCCTTTAAACCTTTGATAGACTCCGTATCCACCGCCACAGTCTGGTGGATTATTGCCGAAGGCGTCTGCTACATTACGGGCGCCGTATTCTACAGTATCAACAAGAAGAAATACATGCATTCCGTGTTCCATTTCTTCGTTTTAGCTGGTAGTATCTGCCACATCATTGCTGTTTGGGATATTCTCATGAAATATATCTAAACGACTCAAAAATAAGGATTAAGGCATCGGGAAGTTTTTGCATTCCGATGCCTTTGTTTTTTTTATAAAGTTCTATATTACAAGACATTCATCCATATCATACTCTTCTTATAATATAATAAGGTGGAATTGTTAACAATACGTTAAAGTATAAAAATAATTGCCCAAAAGTTTGGAACTTATCGCAGAAAAGCATACCTTTGCAGTGTTCTATTGAAGTAGTACACTAAAACATCAAAGATTATGATACAGATTAAAGACATTGATTTCAGATACCCAGGTAGCAAGCACCTTGTATTTAGAGATTTCTCTTTGGAACTCAAGGAGAACAACATTTATGGCTTGCTTGGCAAGAACGGTACAGGCAAGAGCACCCTGCTCTACCTCATCAGCGGATTGCTCCGCCAGCAACAAGGTACCATTCTCGTGGATGGCATTTCGGCACAAGATCGCAAAGCCGAGATGCTGAAGGACATCTTCATGGTGCCCGAAGAGTTTGAACTGCCCAACGTTTCCCTCGCCACCTACGTGAAGATGAACCAGGGGTTCTATCCAAACTTCTCGCAGGAAGTGCTGGACCGTTGCCTCAAGGATTTTGATTTACCACTCTCTCTCAAGTTGAACGAACTCTCGATGGGACAGAAGAAGAAGGTATTCATGAGTTTCGCACTCGCCACGGGTACCCGCTTTCTTCTGATGGACGAGCCAACCAATGGTCTCGACATCCCATCGAAGAGCCAGTTCCGTAAGGTCATCGCCAATAACATGACGGAAGACCGCACCCTCATCATCTCTACTCATCAGGTGCACGATGTAGAGTCGTTACTCGACCACATCATCATCATGAACCAGAGCCAGCTTCTGCTCGACGCTTCGGTTTCAGACATCTGCGAGAAATACACCTTCGAATATCGCAACCCACAGGAAATGGACGACACCGTGCTCTACGCCGAGCCAACCCTGCAGGGCAATGCCGCCATCTGCAAGCGTCAGGAGGGAAAACAGGAAACACAGATGAACCTGGAGTTGCTCTTCAATGCAGTAATTAATGGAAAATTAAACGATTAAAAATTAGACGATTATGAAAAAGAATTTCGATTTACATAGATTAAGCATGGTACTTCGTTGGGATATTCTCACCAACTGGCAGCGTCATCTTGGAGCTACAGCAGGTCTCACCCTCAGCATTTCCATCTATTGTGTATTGCGACTTTTTAGCATGAGATATTGGCTTAACTCAACCGATGTAGAACAGGCTGGTCATCAATACCAGGTAAGTGTTTGCATGTTCTTTTCTATAATAGCATTCATCGCGTTCTACATCTTGGCAAGTTGTATATTCAATAACATGAAGACTAAATTGCAAAGAGAGAGTTTCCTGATGCTTCCTGCTTGTAATCTAGAGAAGTTTGTGGCCCGATTACTCATGATGAGTATCGGTGTTTTGGTTCAACTTTTTGCAGCAGTAATCTTGTCCGATGTTATACTGTTCATCTTTAGTTTCATCATCACTCCAGATTTTCATATCAGCATCACCTGGACTGTGCTCAGCCATATTATTCCCACAATTCACCCTTTCGACAACGACTGGCTGAAATGGATTACCCTCTATTCATTCATACTATTTTCCCATTCTTTCGCAACACTTGGCGGAACATTCTATCGCAAGTTGCCAGTATTGCTAACAGCTTGCACGGGCATTCTTCTTTGTATGATTTTGGGATACATAATCAACAAATTAGGAGAAGCTGGAGTTTTTGATTTCTTCAGTCATATTAACTTCAGCAATGGTTCCACAGCTGACTATTGTATAACAATTACAGCATTCTTTGTTTTCCTTGCTTTGGCTGCCTTCAACTATTGGGCATCCTACAAGCTCTTCACCCGTATGCAGGTTACCTGCAACAAGTGGATCAACATCTAAGAATTAAAATTTGAAGATTATGAATTTCAGTAACGATAAAGCAATATACGTACAGATAGCCGAGCGATTGAGCGATGAGATTCTGGCGGGCAAGTACAAGGAGGACGAGCGAATACCGAGCGTCAGGGAATACGCCGTGTTGCTGGAGGTAAATGCCAACACAGCCGTGAAGGCATACGACCTGCTTGCCACCGATGAGATTATCTACAACAAGCGAGGCCTAGGCTACTTTGTTTCCGCGGGAGCCAAGAAGCAGATTAAAAAGACCCGCAAGAAGGAGTTTATGAAAGAAAGACTCCCGGAACTCGCCCGACAGATGCAGCTTCTCGACATCTCCATCGATGAAGTGAAGGAAGAGTTGGAGAAGAATCTCAAAAAGATAAGGATATGATGACACTATTCATCCTCAAATATATATTTATAGCTTCTGTTTTTGCCTTATATATAATAAGGTGTATGTAATAACGTTTTAAAAAAAGAGTTACGCTTGCAACTTTCTGAAAGTTGCAAGCGTCTAATGGTTTAAACTGATATCCATAAAACGAAAGTAATATGTCATTAATTCATCTAAAAGACGTCAACAAGACCTATCAGGGTGCTCAGCCACTCCATGTACTGAAGGGAATCGACCTCGACATCGAACGTGGCGAGTTCGTCAGCATCATGGGTGCTTCCGGCTCGGGAAAATCCACCTTATTAAATATACTGGGTATTCTCGACAACTACGATACGGGAGAATACCGACTCAATGATGTGCTCATCAAAGACCTCTCGGAAACCCGTGCTGCCGAATACCGCAACAAGATGATTGGCTTCATCTTCCAGTCGTTCAACCTCATCTCGTTCAAGACAGCGGTGGAAAACGTGGAGCTTCCACTCTTCTACCAGGGCGTGAGCCGCAAGAAGCGCCACGAACTGGCGATGGAATATCTCGAAAAACTGGGCTTGAAGCAATGGGCCAACCATTATCCTAACGAGATGTCGGGAGGACAGAAGCAGCGTGTAGCCATCGCCCGTGCCCTCATCACCAAACCCGAAATCATCCTTGCCGATGAGCCTACCGGAGCCCTCGACTCCAAAACGAGCGTGGAAGTGATGGACCTGCTGAAGGAACTGCACCAGAAAGAGGGAATGACTATCGTGGTGGTAACCCACGAAAGCGGTGTTGCCAACGAGACCGATAAGGTTATCCATATCAAGGACGGACTCATCGGAAGCATCGAAGACAACAGAGACCATCATCTCGTATCGAAAGACTACGTTAAATAAGAAGAGAATGAGAGAATTAATCAAAGAAATATGGAGCACGTCGAAGCGCAACAAGCTCCGCACTTCGCTCACGGGATTTGCCGTTGCCTGGGGAATCTTCATGCTGATATTCCTGCTGGGCGCCGGCAACGGACTGATTAATGCCCAGTTGCAGCAAAGCACCCGATTCCTTGCCAACTCCATGCGAGTATTCCCGCGCGAAACCTCCAAGGCTTACAAGGGACTGAAGGAGGGCAGAAGCATCACGCTCAACGACAAGGATATCCTCATCAGCAACAAGACCTACGGCCAGTACGTAGATGATGTGGGCGGAAGATTGGAACAATATAACGTGAACATCAACTATGGCGATAATTATGTGGCAAGCCAGTCATTGGTGGGTGTGGCTCCTACGCATCCCAAAATCGACAAGACGGAGCTGATTGCCGGACGATTCATCAACGAAATCGATATGAAGGAGCAGCGCAAGAATGTGGTGCTGAGCCGAAGCCAGGCCAAGGAACTCTGCAAAGACTACCGTTCGCTGGTGGGCAAGAACGTAAAAATCAGCAATCTCAACTTCCAGGTGGTGGGAATCTACAAGGATGATGAATCGCGCAATAATACCGAAGCCTTCATCGCCTACTCCACCATAAAGACCATCTACGCCAAGGGCGATGATGCGGGAAGTCTGGAGTTTACCATCAAGAACCTGAAGACCAGGGAGGACAATAAGCAGTTTGAGAAGAACTATCGTGCCAGCATCAACAACAACCATCAGGCAGCACCTGATGACGAGCGAACCATCTGGCTCTGGAACCGATACATGGACAATATCCAGATGAACCAGGGAATCGCCATCATGCAGACGGCCCTCTGGATTGTGGGTCTGTTCACTCTGCTGAGCGGCATCGTGGGCGTAAGCAACATCATGCTCATCACCGTGAAGGAGCGAACCCGAGAGTTTGGCGTAAGAAAAGCCATCGGAGCCAAGCCTTGGTCGATACTGAAGCTCATCATTACCGAGAGCATCATCATCACCTCGTTCTTCGGCTACATCGGAATGGTATGTGGCGTGGCAGCAAACGAAATCATGGATGCAACTATCGGCCACACCACCGTAGATACCGGACTGTTTAAAGCCGCCATGTTTGTGAATCCTACGGTGGGCATAGGCACCTGTATCGGCGCCACCATCACCATCGTCATCGCAGGCACCATCGCCGGACTCATCCCAGCCATCAAGGCTGCAAGAATCCGACCGATAGAAGCGCTGAGAGCGGAGTAATGCAAAATGTTGAATGCTAAGTGTTGAATGTTGAATTCATTCTTGCTTACACCTTATTATATATATAGAATAGGCTATGCGATTAGATTTAGATACATATAAAGAGATTCTCGACACCATCACGAGGAACAAGAGCCGCAGTCTGCTTACGGGCTTCGGCGTGTTCTGGGGCGTGTTTATGCTCATCGCCCTGATGGGTGGCGGACAGGGACTGAAGGAGATGCTGCAAAACAACTTCACAGGCTTTGCCACCAACACCGCCATCATCTGGGCGCAAAACACCACCAAACCCTACAAGGGATTCAATAAGGGGCGCTCCTGGCAGATGGAAGAGAAAGACCTGGACAGATTGCGCCACCAGATGCCCGAACTCGATGTCATCACCCCGCTGCTCTTCGGCGGCAACAAGTCGGTGGTGTTTGGCGACAAGAAATTCAGCGGCAGCACCCAGGGCGTAAATCCTGACTACGCCCAGGTTTCTGCGCCACAGATGTTTTACGGCAGATACATCAACGAGATGGATGTGCGCCAGCAGCGCAAGGTTTGCGTCATCGGCAAACAGATTTACAAGAATCTCTTTCCTGGCGGCGGTGATCCGTGCGGCAAGAGTGTAAGAGTAGATTCTACCTATTATATGGTGATAGGCGTAGATTACCGTTCGGGCAACGGCATCAATTTCGGCGGCCGTGCCGATGAAACCATCACCCTGCCCCAATCGGTTTTGCGCAGCGCTTATAACCGGGGTAAGGCGGTTGACATCATCGCCACCACCGGCAAACCGGGCGTAGTGATGAGCAGCATTGCCCAGCGGATGAGAGAAACCGTAGCAAGAGCCCACAGCATAGACCCTACCGACGAAAAGGGCATCATGGTGTTCAATACCGAAGTTCTCTTCCAGATGCTCGACAACCTGTTCAAGGGCGTCAACTTCCTCATCTGGCTGGTAGGCATCGGCACCCTTCTCGCCGGCGCCATCGGAGTTTCCAATATCATGATGGTAACGGTAAAGGAGCGAACCACCGAGATAGGCATCCGCCGAGCCATCGGAGCCACGCCTAAGATGATTCTCTCGCAAATCATCTCCGAGAGTATTCTCCTCACCCTGGTAGCCGGCATGAGCGGCATTCTCTTCGGTGTTGCCATCCTGCAGATGCTGGAAGTAGGAAGTACCACGGACGGCATTCTTACCGCCCACTTTCAGGTAGATTTCTGGACGGCCATCTCTTCTGCCATCCTCATCTGCATTCTCGGCGGCCTAGCCGGACTCGCCCCTGCATGGCGAGCGATGAGCATCAAACCGGTAGATGCGATGAGAGACGAATAAAAGAAAAATAAGATATAAAAGATATGAAAAAGTATTCAAAGTTGATTGTTGCGGCGATTGTCGCCTTGATTTTCATCGGAACCTTCGTGTTCCTTTATGAGAAATCGCAGCCTAAGCCTGTGGAGTATACTGAGTTTACTCCTAAGATGGCTGATGTTTTGAAAACTACCGTCATCACGGGCAAGATTGAGCCTCGCAACGAGGTGAGCGTAAAGCCTCAGATTAGCGGTATCATCACCGAGATTTGCAAAGAAGCGGGTGATTATGTTCAGGCGGGCGAGGTTATCGCCAAGGTAAAGGTGATTCCGGATATGGGACAGCTCAGTTCGGCGCAGGCTCGTGTGCGCCTTGCCGAGATTAACCTGAAGCAGGCACAGGTAAACTATGGACGCGAGGAACTGCTCTACAAGAAGCAGCTGGTCAGCGCCGATGAGTTTGATAAGGTTAAACAGTCGTTACAACAGGCAAAGGAGGAGAAGGTTGCCGCCCTGGATGCGCTCGAAGTAGTTCGTGATGGTGTAAGCAAGAGCAATGCCAGCGCTTCTTCCACCCTCATCCGTTCTACCATCTCGGGCATTATCCTCGATATTCCGGTCAAGGTGGGTAACTCGGTGATTCTTGCCAACACTTTCAACGATGGTACTACCATCGCCAGTGTAGCCAACATGAACGACCTCATCTTCCGTGGCAATATAGATGAAACCGAAGTGGGAAGTCTCGTTACAGGAATGCCGATGAAGATTACCATCGGAGCCTTGCAGAACCTCAACTTCGAGGCTAACCTGGAATATATCTCGCCTAAGGCTGTAGAAAACAATGGTGCCAACCAGTTTGAGGTAAAGGCAGCCATCCGTTCTACCAAGGGAGGCAAGATCCGTTCAGGTTACAGCGCCAATGCCGAGATTGTACTGGCAAAGGCTACCCATGTACTCACCGTTCCGGAGAGTGCCATTGAGTTTAGCGGCGATTCTACCTTTGTATATATCATAAAAGGTAGCGGCGAGAAGAAGACTTATGAGCGCAAACAGGTAACTACCGGTTTGAGCGATGGAGTAAATATTGAAATCAAGAAAGGTCTGGGACTCAAGGACAAGGTTCGCGGTCCTCAGGTAATAGCAGAAAATAAGGATGATGACGAATAGTCATCATCCTTATTCTTTTTTATAGGCATCAGATAACTTAGATGTTATCCTTTTCGATATCCTTGAAGTAGCGGTAAGTACCTACCTTCAGTTCATCGCAGGCAATCTCATCACAAACGATGATGCCATGCTGGTGCTGCTGCAGAGCGCTGATGGTCCAAGCCTGGGTAACAGGGCCTTCGATGGCAGCCTGCAGGGCGCGGGCCTTGTTATGACCGTTGCAGAGAATCATTACCTCTCGGGCAGCCATCACGGTACCCACACCTACGGTCAGAGCCAGACTAGGTACCTTCTCAGGATCATTATCGAAGAAACGGGAGTTGGCAATCTTGGTATCTGTAGTGAGCGTCTTTACTCGTGTGCGGGAGGTAAGAGAAGAGAATGGCTCGTTGAAAGCGATATGGCCATCAGGACCGATACCACCGATAAAGAGGTCGATGCCACCCGCTTCTTCTATCATCTGCTCATAATGACGGCACTCCTCTTCCAGGTTCTCGGCATTACCGTTCAGGATATGAATATTCTCCTTAGGGCAGTCGATATGATTGAAGAGATTGGTAGCCATGAAAGAGTGATAGCTCTCAGGATGAGATTCCGGCAAACCTACATATTCATCCATATTGAAGGTGATGACATGCTTGAACGAAACCTTGCCTTCTTTTACCGCCTTTACCAGGTTGGCATACATGCCCTGAGGTGAAGAACCGGTTGGCAAACCCAGAACAAAAGGACGTTCAGCAGTTGGTTGAAATCTGTTAATTGTTTCAATTACATGATCAGCTGCCCACTTTGACAGCTTCTCATAATCTTTTTCGATAATAACACGCATAATCTATTTCTTATTGTTTAGTTGTAAAATTCAGGAAACAAAAATAATAAAAATCTGTTTCATTACCGCTAAAAGATGGAAAAAATTATATTTTTTTACAGTTTGCGGTATCTACTTCTTCATAGCCCTCCTGCTCTACATATTCATCGAAACCGATGCTGATATCGGCGCCATTCTGCTCAAAGAGACGCAGTAATTTCTGCTGCATATCGGGTGCGATGAGGATGGCGCCGCGCTTCGCCTTGCAATAGGTGCTTTCGCTGATATAGGGCGAAAAGTGCCAGAAATGAGGCGTATTGGCAGAAGGTATCGTACCGAACATGCGGCGGAATCCGCGTGCCATGCGTATGATCTTCTTCTGAAGACGATAGGCGCAGCCCTGCTCGTTGCAGACTATACGGTCCGGATTCAGAATACTGAATACCTTCTCCGACTTACGCAACTTCTGATAACGCTCAAAACGAGCACAAAGATGATGTACCGGGCACGCCTCCTTGAGACATACCGTATCAATGGAATGGATTGAAATATAGTTCATACTAATTACTTTTTTAGTTGGATAAATAATTTTTTCTTCGAAAGATTGAGAGTCTGTTATCGGCAAATAGCCAACTGGCGAACCACAGACAGCCAACTAGCCGCTATGAGAACAGTGGGCTGTTCTAGTCAGACAGCTATCGGAAAAGCCTGAGAAAGAATTTCAAGAAAGGAACTGCGAAAAACTCTTCACTCTTCACCTAACCCTCGGAAACACCGATAAACAGAGGGGATTCGAGGGGTGAAGAGTTGTTTCTCACTCTTCACCCACTCTTCACCACTCTTCACCCGCCTGCCGCTTAGCTATATTTTCAGATTCTTACAAGCAGATAGGCCTGACCCTTCTTGGTATGCTTCATCTTGCACCCCAGGAGTTTGAGCGACTGGCCGATGCGAATCTTGGTACTCAGATTACTGATCAGCATCGGAAATCTTTCGTGCAGAACCTCGAAAACATCCGAACAGATGAGCCATTCGCCCGTTTCATTATCCTCGGGAACACGGAAGCAGCTCTTCAGCATCGACTCAAAATCATCTACCTTGAAGAAAGGAAGATTGCACTTCTGAATACGATCCACCTCGGCATTGGTAAACCAATAAGGTGTCTTCTTATGGCAAAGCTCATACATAACTTGTGCATAGAGCTGGTCATAAATGATGGGTGAACCGTTGTCGATATATTCACCTGCCGGAATGTGCAGACAGACGAATCGGCGGCTACCCGTAGGGTCGCAGAGCGGATGCTCATCATTGGTGGTTGCCAGGAAGGAAGCGTAACGCGGACGGTCATCCTGACACTTGCCGAAGATAGGGCGCCCGTTCACCTTCACCTTCGAAAGCATCTGCTTCAGCTTGCCCTGCTGCGATGGTCCCATATTCGCAAACTCATCTATGTTGACAAAGAGATTATGAGTGAGCGCCATCTCGGAGTCAAACTTATTGGCAAAGTTGATGTGGTCGAGGAAATACTGTCGCAGATGATCCGGCAGCAGGCGATAGGCAAAGGTACTCTTGCCGCAGCCCTGCTTGCCGATAAGCACAGGAGTGGTTTCGTTGCCATGAAACATATCCATCTGCAACCAGTGGGCGACAGCTGAACGGAGCCAGGTGGCGCACCATCCCAACTGTTCACTTGTAAGCCCCGGAATCCTGCCAAAGAGTTCAGCCACATGGTTCTTACCATCCCATTCAGGCAGGTTCTCAAGATATTCCCTGATAGGGTCAAACTCCGGAACCTCTTCAGAACGTACGAACTCCTCAATATCCTGTCGGGGCGACTTCTTTCCTCCCACACCCAACCGCTTGGCGTGACGGACGATAGAATTGAAAGCCTCCGGAGTCAGCACCTTCCAGGTTGAGTCAGAAGATTCCTCCTCTTCCCCACCGGTTTCCGGTTCCTCTTCTACGGGCTCCTCAGTTTCGTCCTCATTCTTTGAGAGAGTGAAATACTCGGTTTTACCACTTAGCACATTTCTACGGAAGAGATAATACTCATCGAGAAAACTCTCAACAAGAGAGAGTGCAGAAATTTCGTTTGTCATCTTATCTGATGACGATAAGGTTTTTAAATTTTCCATTATGTGTAAATTTTAAGATTAATAATAATCATCCTTTTTGCCCTTATATATAATAAGGTGAAGAGTGGTGAAGAGTGGGTGAAGAGTGGTCTCTATCTCTTCACCCCCCGAAACCCCTCTGTTTATGGGCATTTCCGGGCTTCAGGTGAAGAGTGAAGAGTTTCAGCTCATTCATGGCTCAGCATTTCGCCGCTCTTTCGTTTTCGATTGCAAAGTTAATACTTCCCTTCACCGATTCCAAATTTTCCCCGCCACCTTCCCGCTACTTTTCTGAAATCAGGGAAGAAACAAGGGGGCTACGGGGAAAAGTATGGGGAAAAAAGAGGAAAAACAGATGCATATCCTTGCATAATCCGAAAATAAATCTTACCTTTGTGGCAAAACTTATTTTCCCTCAAATCCACAACCTATAGGGTTTCGTGGGAAACAAGACGATACGGTTTTCCTTTCCATTTCTCAACAAGGATAGAATTCAACTCAAACTCAATACCATTGATTTCAGTTGGATGAAGAGACAAATGTTTCATCAGGTGAGTTGTAACATCCTCAATACATGAGCCACCACAAAGATATACGCACATCAGAGAGCGTAGAATCTCGCTATATTGATAACCAAACATAGTGCATCTCAATCCCAAGGTGGAATCTATGGTTTGAGCTAAAAGAGCATCAAATTGCTCCATAATAGAAAAAATTCCTCCAAAAGGAGTGAGTTTCTCAGATTTTATTTGTACTTTTGCCATGTCATTCAGAATTTTGTTTGTTTTTATTTTGCAACACTAAGATAAGTGAAATTTCTGACATGGCAAAATCCTGAGCAACTTATTGTTGCTCAGGTGCTTATAAAAATATTAAATTATAGTGTTGCGGAAATAAGGTAAATATCGTATATGCTCAATTATCCTAAAGTCGGAAGAAGGCCCTTACAGTCTGATTATCGTGTTTCTTCCTCAGAAATAGAAAGTTATAAAAAGGCAAAGGACAAATACGAAGAAGAAAAGCGTAAACGTGCAGAGAAGAACAGTAACTCTTCTTGTCTTCTTTCAATTGTCATCATTGTAGTAATTGCTATCGTTATTCTAACATTAATATCAAATGCAAATAACTCTCATCATTCTGATGGGCAAGCTTTTATATATGTCATATTGATAGCTCTATGTATATGTCCTTTTATTTTCGGTCATGTTTCAAAATTCTCAGAAGCAGCTGTAGACGTGGCAACGGATAATCCTTATCTTGGTTATTCACCCAACCAGGTTGCAACAAAGAGGTTTCAAGAGGAGTTGGAAAAATATGAAAAAATTACAAGTGAGCTAAAAAGCAGATACCCACATATTGAGTCAGTTGATTACGATGAAAAAAGATACACTGATTTCGTAATCAACGAATTAGTGAATGCAATTGAAATAAAATTTAGGTTTAGAAACATAGTCTGGTGGAAGAATCAGACGCTTAATTTCAAAATAGCGGTAAGTCGAGTACTTAATGCTGATGGTTATTTGCATGTTAAGAATCTTACAAATTTAAGAGATCCTGTTGAAGCCGCATTTAGTAAAAGTGTAGATATATCGGCAGATAAGGATGGACTAAACTACTTCTTTCGATGTTTTAGCAAAACTAATGGCGTTCTTGTAATCAAACACATTGAAGCAATACAATTAGCTGTACCCAATAGCGAAAGCAGTAGAATTGTTGTTGTCACAAACTATAGCCCACAAGAAATTTCCTCTGAAGTAAAGACTTACATTGAAGATAACAAAATTGAATTGTGGGATGTAATAACGCTGGTAAATCTAACCAAGAAGCATTTTGTAAATGAGGAAGATGATAATTATCCGCTCAATCTTCCAACTGGATTCAAAAAATGCATTGGATTTAGATTATCGAACAATCTGAATGATAGTTTGTTGACCACGCAACCATACTTCTATTACATATACACCAAAGAACTTTTTAATTCTGCAAAGGAAGCTTTGGAAGCTATGCAGAAGTTCCCCAAAGATAAGGTTTATTATGGTCTATGCGAATACCCAAACATTAAGTTCTATCTATATGACGACACGAATAAGGATAAACCAGAAGCTGTGTATGTGAAAGATGAAAAGCAGACCAAACCAGTATATGCGATTATAGCTTCTGCGGCAGACAATAACCATAACTGGAGAATACGTGTCGAATCAGAATGTCTGTTTGATGCTGACAAAAGAGAATTCATCCACAATAAACACACGTTATACACATGGGCTAATTCAACTTATATACCATTTTATTTAGAGGATGAAAAATGGGGAAAACGCTCATGGGAAAAATAACAAGTAAATTCATCCTAACAAGATTGACAACAAATCAAGCAGCCCCACTGATTTTCAGCAGAAATGCCGATTGTCAGTGGGTTTGTTGTTCCCAAAATGAATCCCATACGTCATGATGGGAACATTAGATTACTTCGACCAATGGTATTGACTATCAAGCATCAGATAGATAACCAAACCAAAAATGACGAGACCAACAGCAAAGAAAAACCAGACGAAATACTGGATATAATGACCGAGATAGGAACCATCATATTCCTTGTACCTCTGCTGAACCCTCTTGCGTTCATCGGCAAACATTTCATTGACCTCACGAATATGCTTCTGCATCTGACCTGTCATCCACTTGTGTTCTTTGTCGAACATTTCCTGAATCGTCTTCCAGTCTGCATCAGCAACCTTGACTGAAACCTGCAACTTGGTTGGAGCCTCCTTCTGCACATTGTCGATGTGGTTGTTGATGGTGTCAACCTTACCGCTGATAGTGTCAACAGCATTGCCAAGTGCGGTCTGAGCAGAATTGTACTTACGGATGGCAGACTCCAGTTCAAGTGTGGCATTGATGAAGGTGTCGGTTGCCTTATCAATGTCCTTACTCAACCTCAAATCCGCAACCTATAAGGTTTCGTGGGAATTCACTTGTAAAACGACAAAAATTCTTTTATTGTACATATTCCTTTGGCATAACAGAAACGTCGTAAACACAAAATCTCCTTACCCCATAAAGCGACTTGAGGTAATACGCCGGTTTAACCAGAAAAGCATGGCCTTTAACCAAAGTCTGTCTTGAACAGGTTGGCATAAGCATTGTTGTCTGAGTAAATGTTCAATACATGCCTACGTGATGTCTTAATCCATTTCGCAGGATCAGAGAGCGTAGAATCTCGCTATATTGATAACCAAACATAGTGCATCTCAATCCCAAGGTGGAATCTATGGTTTGAGCTAAAAGAGCATCAAATTGCTCCATAATAGAAAAAATTCCTCCAAAAGGAGTGAGTTTCTCAGATTTTATTTGTACTTTTGCCATGTCATTCAGAATTTTGTTTGTTTTTATTTTGCAACACTAAGATAAGTGAAATTTCTGACATGGCAAAATCCTGAGCAACTTATTGTTGCACAGGTGCTTAAAAGGTTTAATTTACAATCGTGTTGCGGAATTAAAGGTTATGAAGAAAATATTATTCACATTTATAATATCTGTGCTGGCACTTGACATGTCTGCACAGATTCAACGCACTTTCCTCGGCAACGTCTTAGCTGTATCTACTTATGAGGAAGTAAGAACTAACATGAGAAATAAAGGATATGGAATTTCAGGTCTTATCAATAAAGATTGTGCCGTATATTCTTATATTAAATTTGCTGGATATAACTGTGAAGAAGCCTATTTCAATTTCATTGATAATAAGTTTTCCATGGTAACTTTTATTTTTGAAGAGACCTCTATTAAAGATACAGATACATTTAATTCATTGAAAGAGAAACTTATAAGTAAATATCCAGATTTCAAACACGAAGAAAAAGAAAATATTGTCTTATTTTATGACAAATCTACTGTTCTTTCTCTACGCAATGAAATCTCTGATAGTACAGCAAAATATGTTTTATCCATTAGTTACTGGGATTTTAATCTTACTAAGGAAAAACTTTTAAATGATATAAATAAACGAAATTCTAACGATGAATTTTAAGACTTGATTATAGAAAGAATATATAAGTTTAGGCATTCTCAAAAAATACAAAATCACTCCTAAAGAATGGAGTCTATGGTTAAATTCATAAAAAGCTATTATGGACATTGTTGAAACTTTACAGAATAATCCTATCTTCCAGCTATCCTTATCATCCAAAGAGTTGTTTCACAGCAACTTCTTGGCATGGTTAGCAGAAGATAAGAATACACGTGGTATTTTCAACCAACTTATGCAAGTTTGGTTGAACGACCCCATATGGGAATTTAAAGAAGAAGAAATGATGGTTAAACGCGAATACAAGAATTTTGATTTCTGTATTTGCCAAAAAGTGCGCAACTATCATATAAAAAAAGAGGAAGAAGATGAAATACAAGAAGAAAAATATATCCCTGGGGCAATCATCTTCGTCCTTGAGAATAAATTCAAGAGTTTACCTTACAAAGAGCAGTTAGAGAATTATCATAAAAAAGTTATCTATCTGAACATCCAAGGCTTAAAAGAGCAAGAGAAAACAAAAAATAGAGGATCAAATAGATTAGGAAATAATTGGGCAAAAAAGAATGAAGAGTTAATTAACTTCCAAAATTCTAAGACCAAATATGTATTACTCACATTAGCAGACAATATTCTTGATAAAACCAGCAAAGTAAACTCAGATGAACTCGTTTTCACTACAACAAGCACTGTAGCAGTTGGAAAAACAGAATTTACAAACAGAGCAGAATGGAAAATCATAAACTACAAACAATATTCTAACATCCTTTCTCAACTAAATAAAAAGAAAAAGTTATGGAATAATGTAGAAAATAAGTGTTTCTACCAAAAGCTTATCAATAAATATTGTATGTTTATAGATATATTTTCTAATCATATCTCTAGTTGTCTAAAAAAAATTAGCAACAAAAAAGAATGTACAATCAATAATGACATATGTTGGAACATATTAACAAGCCATCAAGAATTTTATAAGATTCGGTGCTATGATATTTGGCAAAAACTTGTCATGTACGAATGTGCAAAATATTTAGTATCACTATTAGATAACAAGTTTACCATTGACTACAACTCCAACGACAAACATATTTGGGAAGACAAGAAAAATGTTATCCCGCAAGAAAAAGAAAAGCTATATATCGGAATAGGATTCTTTCATGGAGAAGCATTCCTTGAAGTCAAATTTCTCATGCCTAACGGTACTATTTTCTGCTTGCAACAACAAGGCAATAATAGCCTTAGCGTTGGCCTCGTTGTAAAAGGTTGCAATATTCCCAAAAGCAATAAGAAAGATTCTGAATGGAATGAGGAGGTTATAAAAACAATTGGGAATAAATTTCCTAAAGGTATGGATTTTCAAAAGAAAAAATACTATTCATACCAAGGAGAAAAATGCTCATTCTTCTATTATCATATCCAAGAAGAAGAAGTCGAATTACAAGGAATTGAGAACAAGAAAACAAACGAGAAATATCTATCCATTAAGAAGACCTTGCATAAGATGAAAGACTTAATGGATAAAGCTACAGAAAAAAGCAACTAGTTTTTGAAATTTTACTTTCATATTACTATATTATAAAGTTACAGAACTTTCGTATGTGGTTCAAGAACGGGCTAGGAGCTTCTGCCCTTTCAGGGCGTGTGGAGTTTACTTGCGAAAGTTCTGTAAAACATAAAAAAATAGAGCGTTATTATAAACCTCAAATCCGCAACCTATTGGGTTTCGTGGGATTTTGCTTGTAAAACGACAAAAAATCATTTTATTGTACATATTCCTTGCATAACAGAAACGTCGTAAACACAAAATCCCCTTACCCCATAAAGCGACTTGAGATAATACGCCGGTTTAACCAGAAAAGCATGGCCTTTAACCAAAGTTTGTCTTGAACAGGTTGGCATAAGCATAGTTGTCTGAATAAATGTTCAATACGTACCTACGTGACGTCTTAATCCATTTCGCAGGAACAGAGATGAACTTGAAAACAAAGGTCTTGATTC
>ENA-OPSA01000094-OPSA01000094.1-human-gut-metagenome-genome-assembly--contig:-NODE-94-length-17120-cov-18.743393_pt1 | contig 17120 bp, 14 predicted proteins | sample MGYA00241804_ERZ501899 | MGnify/ENA primary metagenome ERZ501899 (study PRJEB25962, sample SAMEA2042110) | human gut metagenome | biome: human gut; feature: human-associated habitat; material: faeces...
GGGCTTGTTAGGGACTTGCACCCATTAGAATAAACTCATGCCGAGCATACTAAAAGAGGGTGCGTCATAAGTCTGTGACGCACCCTCATCTTTATATAAATCTCTCTCTATTTCTAAAGTGATTCACATATATATATTATGTATATCGTATGTTCTATTCTTACTTGCTCAAGCTAACAGAATGGCTCATGTTAGTCATTTCTGGAATTGAGTTTACTACGTGTTTCAAGAACATGCCCATGCAAAGAACCATACCTGAAAACATAACTGCGGCGAAAGCCATTGTAAAAATAGTCATCATAATTATTAACCTTTTTAAAATTTATTATTTGTTATTCCTTAAACACGAGTGCAAAGTTAACACTTTTTTATCGAATAACGGCATCTTTTGCCGAGAAATATCATTGCAATATGTTTTTCTTGATATGGGTCAACCACTTGTTTTTAGCCTTGAAAATGACATTTTGCTATCGGATATGTTATTTTTGTGGCAATAATTTATATATATCATTTTTCTCGCTTTATTATGTGTGTAACAAGATAGGGCTTCCTGTCAGATGATAAGAAGTCAGAATCGAAGTGAAAGCCAATCATCGAGCTTCACGTTCTGGAAGGTATGGATGCCCAATTTCTCGGCAACCTCACAGTTTTCCTTCAGATCATCGATGAAGAGGGTTTCATCGGGATTGATGTTCGCCAGCCTGATTACCTCCTCATAGATGTGGGCATCAGGCTTAGCCAAATGCATTCGCTGAGAGAGGAAACAGTGCTCGAAATAATCCTCTACCCCATGGTTCTGATAAGGGAAGAGATGCTCCACGCAATAATCCCAATGTATATCAATGGTATTGCTCAAGAGGAAGAGGCGATAACCAGCCTTCTTCAACTGCAGAAGTCGCTCCTTTTTCTCATCAGGAATCTCCACCAGCATCTTGTTGGCAGCATTGATGATCTCTTCATTCGTCACATCGGTCCCTGTCAACTCACGGGCTGCATCGCAGAATGCTTCGGTGGTAATCATTCCCACACCCAGTTTGCTCATTAGCTTCATCCCCTCACTCTGAGGATTCGGATTAGCCAGTTCCCCCATTCCTATCGCCTTGAAAGCCCCGATGCATCCTTCCGGATTGAGCCTTACCAAAACATTACCTAAATCAAATATGATATTCTTGTATTGCATAATCTATACCTTATTTTAAATTTCACTTTTAATCTTTAATTAGATACTTACTGCAAAAGTACTGTAAATTCGGGAGAGAACAAATGATTAGGGAAAAGAATGGTGGGAATATAACATTTATTAGTAAAAGAAGTATATGCCTATAACTACTTTTACCTTCTGATAAGCCGCATTAATAAGTATGGCGATTCCGGTCTCAACTATCTCTGTCCGGGTTATTACCATTATTATCAGCATGTAGCGCCCTACATGGATTATATGAAGCAGGAACTCATGGCGCAGCGCCCACCTTCGAACATCATGAAAGTTTTATAGTGAGCATGACAGATTAAAAAAAGCCGCACCATGAAGAACATCTCCAGGAATTCAAGGAAATCGTGTCTAGCGCCATCGCCATTGTCGTGGATAAAATATTCAGAAAGGATCAATAAGAGATAAAAAAAGGTGTATCATGGATTTATGACACACCTTTTTTTATCTCAAAATCTTAAAGTTTTAGAACTTAATCCAGGTCAGCTTCTTCCAAATTCCCTCGAAAGGACCATGGGAGTGATACTTGAGCCAGCGGTTGGAGAAGAGGCATTGTACTACCACCATGGCAATACCCACAAAAAAGGCATAGGTGATACCAAGCTTTGTCTGGAGATTGAAACCATAATAGGCAAACAGTCCACAACCGATGATAGACTGGAGGAAATAGTTGGTCAGACTCATCTTACCAAACTGGCGCAGGAACGACAATCCCTTTCTGAACCATTCCTTTCCGTACCACAACAAAACGAATCCTGATACTACAAACGAGAGGATGAAGAAGTTGTAGATAGGATAAAGCCAATTGTTCCATGTTTCCATGTGGCGCACATCAGCGATGCCACCCACAATCAATACCAGGATGGAAACCGCCAGCACCTTCTTCCACAAAGCCAGGTTGTTGTTCTCATTATAGAACCAACGCTTTCTGCCCACCAGCATTCCGAGTACGAAAAGGCAGATGGTCTGCGTATGTCTTCCCTTCATCAGGCACCAGTAATAGGTAGCCACCTGTCCGTATCGCAGGTTACTGTAGGCATTCTCCAGGAAGGTGCCGTGCTGATGACCATGATACATATTTCCATACACACATATTGAAATGCTCCACAGAGTGATAGAGAATAATACCTGCCACTGCCAATCCTCGCAAGGCATCAGCCACGTCGATACGACTGTTTTTCAGTCCTAATGTCTTGTAAAAATTCATTTTGATATTATTTGTTAGTTATTATGAGCCCACAAAGGTATAACATTTTATTGGAAAAAGCGAATAAACCTCAATGTATAACAAATATTAAGTTTTAAAGGAAAAAGAGAAAAAGTCGGCCTTTTCCTTGGTTATTCGTTAGAAAAAGTGTATCTTTGCTCCGCTATTCGTCAGAAAAAGTGTGAAGTTCATACGATTATTCGTCAGAAAAAGTGCGGAATTCATACGATTATTCGTTAGAAAAAGTGTAAATCATGGAAAGAAGCATCTATAACAAACTCGTAGAATGGAAGAACAAGCAAAACCATAAACCTCTGATTCTCAACGGAGCAAGACAAGTAGGCAAGACCTATATCCTGCAAGAATTTGGAAAAAGAGAATATAAAAAACTTGCATTCTTCAGTCTCGACAGAAATCAGAAGGCAGCAGAAGTGTTTGAAAAAGGCGGCACAACAACTGATATACTGATGGCACTCTCCGCCATCAGCCAGGTAGATATTACCCCCAACGATACACTTATGGTACTCGATGAGATACAAGATTGTCCTAAAGCATTAGAAACTTTAAAGTTCTTTTGCGAGGATGCTCCTGATATTCATATCATCGTGGCAGGATCCCTGCTGGGAATATCACTCCATAGCGGGGTATCATATCCAGTAGGAAAAGTGGAAGAGTTGCGTCTCTACCCGATGAACTTCATCGAATTCCTCGATGCCATGGGAAAAGAGAAAATGGCAAGCATCCTGAAAGAAGGAAATTGGAACGTCATCAATTTACTGGAAACAGAATTGATCAGCCTGCTGCGACAATATTATTATGTAGGAGGAATGCCAGCCGCCGTACTCGCCCATGTAGAGCAGAAGGGACTACAGGAAGTCCGTTCCATCCAAAAGCAGATTATACAAGACTATCGCCGAGATTTCTCGAAGCACGCACCAGATAGAGAAGTGCCTCGCATTAATATGGTGTGGGACAGTATCCCTGCCCAACTTGCCAAAGAGAACAAGAAGTTCATCTATGGAGCCGTAAAGAAAAGTGCCAGAGCCGCAGATTTTGAACTGGCCATCCAATGGCTGATAGATGCAGGACTGGCATATAAGGTTCAGAGAGTCAATACCCCACGCCTCCCTTTCAAATTCTATGAAGACCTGAACGCCTTCAAACTCTTCATGCTCGATGTGGGACTGATGGGAGCGATGGCAGAGACTTCAGCAGAATCGATGCTGGTGGGCGATGGCATTTTCTCTGAATATAAAGGTGCCTTTACAGAACTATATGTCTTCACCCAGCTGAAAAGCCAGGATATTCCATTATACTATCATGCTGTGGATAACTCCACAATAGAGATTGATTTCCTGACCCAATGGCACGACAGGGTTATACCGATAGAAGTAAAGGCAGAGGTGAACGTTAAGGCGAAATCTCTCAGAACATTCATCACCAACAATCCGCAACTGAAGGGACTTCGCTACTCCATGCTTCCCTATAAGGATCAAGACTGGATGATCAACGTTCCGCTCTATGCCTGCCTGACACCATTTGACAAATCATTCTGATGCCTTTTAATAAAAGCTTCGATTCTGACATTTCCGTCAGAATCGAAGTGAAAGCCAATCATCGAACTTCACGTTCTGGAAGGTATGGATGCATCACAGAATGCTTCGGTGGTAATCATTCCAACACCCAGTTTACTCATCAGCTTCATCCCTTCACTCTGGGGATTCGGATTAGCCAGTTCCCCCAGTCCTATCGCCTTGAAAGCCCCGATGCATCCTTCCGGATTGAGCTTCACCAGGACATTACCCAAATCAAATATGATATTCTTGTATTGCATAATCTATACCTTATTTAAATTTCACTTTTAATCTTTAATTAGATACTTTCTGCAAAAGTACTGTAAATTCGGGAGAAAACAAATGATTAGGGAAAAGAATGGTGGGAATATAACATTTATTAGTAAAAGAGGAAAGCCTATGTATGAGAAAGTTTTTCTAAAACTATTGCCACTATTGCCACACTCAAAGTTAACCGATTGATTTTTAGCTATTTAAGCGTGGCAATAAGGGCATTTTCTATTATCACCTATTGCCACCTATTGCCACACTCGGGCGAAAGGCGGGGGATTCTCAGCGAAAAAGCAGAGGATTACTTATTGTTTTAGCAGAAAAACATTAAAAAAGTGGAGAAAAAGGCTTGCGGTTTCGAACATTTTTTTGTATTTTTGCAACCAACAGGAAAAATTCCTGCCGATTCCACCTAGAAGCTTACGACTCCTGTGAAACCACTTTTTATATAATTTTAATTTCAAAAACCTATGACACAAGCAGATTTAGTCAGACTCTACTTCGCTAAAGGAGATGTTTACAACTCATGGAACTATTGCTTCAATTGAGCACGAATGACCGAGACGACGGGCACGAGTGCCCGGCATAGTCGGGCACATTTGCCCAACGCCTTGGGCAAAGCTGGGCAAAACCATCGGCAATCCTAAGTATCACCCTATCAACAAATTAGCAGAAATATGAAGTTTACTATTACAAGAATCAACAAGCAGAACAAGTTGATGGTCAGTTCGAAAACCATAGAACGGTTTCTGGAGCGCATCGCTAAAGATGATGCCAAGCTGAGTGTCACCAATTTCAGAATGAGTGTGCCACTCATGGAGACCGACTACCAGTACTACAAAGGCATCAAGGAATGGCAGCACGTTTATCCAGCCGCAGAATTCAACAAGGATGAAAGCGGCAATCTCGTCTTCCAGAAATCAAACGGACTGGTGATGTTCCACTTCATCAACCTCATGTCGGACCAGGAAAAAGATGCCGTCAAGAAGACGGTCAGTCTGCTGCCGATGACCTTCGCTGCCTTCGAAGGAGCCGACGGCAGAAGCCTCATCGTGCTCGTAAGCATCTGCAACGAAGAAGGAAAAATCCCGACAAAAGAAGCCGACGCAGAGTTACTCTACCAGTCTGCCTACGAACAGGTAAAAACACTCTACCAGTCGCAGGTACAGGCAGCCATCAAACCCGAAAAGCCATCATTGGCTTCCAACTTCATGCTTACGCTGGATGCCTCTCCTTATTATAACAGCAAGGCTGTGGCGATGCGCATCTCCCAAAATATGAAGAAGGTTGCCTCAGCCCCTAAAAATGTAGACGATTTGAAGACATACGATGACTATGAGTTTCTTTACCGCAAGGCAGCAGAAGAGACGAAGGAAGAGATGAAAAAAGCCAACATCTCATGGCAGAACGATGAAGACCGGTTCCTTGCCGGTTTCTCAGCCATCGCCATCAAGCTCTGCAACATGGGCCTCAGCGAAGAAGAAGCTTTCATCCATATCCGCCGCAACAACTGGGGACATGTGACAGAAGAGAAACTCCGCCAGATAGTGGGCACCGCTTACGATACCCATTCCAAAGACAGGAAGACGGAGAAATCAGCCTCAGGCAGAAAAGGCCGTGCCGAAATTCTGCAGATGATCAGATACCTGGAGAGCCGGTACCAGTTCCGTTACAATACCGTGATGAAATATACCGAATACCGCCCGAACAATTCATGGGTTGGCGATTTCAGACCGGTGGATGCCCGTGTGCAGAAAAGCATGACGCTGGATGTTCAGATAGCCGACATCCACGTAAGCATCAAGGATGTAAGGAATTTTCTAGAGTCAGACCGCATCAGGAACTATAGTCCAATAGAGTCCTATCTCTATGACTGTCTGGGAAAATGGGACGGCAAGGACCGCATCCGTGCCCTGGCACGAACCGTACCCACCAACAATCCTCATTGGGAAAACTGGTTTTACACCTGGTTTCTGGGAATGGTTAACCAGTGGCGCGGCATGTATCGCCGTCAATATGGCAACAGTACCATGCCGCTGCTCATTTCCAAGCAAGGTTACAACAAGAGCACCTTCTGCCGCCGTCTCATCCCTACCGAATTATCGTGGGGTTTCAGCGACAATATGATTCTCTCAGAAAAGCGTCAGGTATTGCAGGCAATGTCACAATTTCTGCTCATCAATCTCGATGAGTTCAATCAGATTTCACCACAGGTGCAGCAGGGATTTCTGAAGAATCTGCTGCAGTTGCCTACGGTGAAAATCAAGCCGCCATACGGAAGTCATGTACAGGAATTCCCTCGTCTAGCCTCCTTCATCGCCACGAGCAACATGACCGATATTCTTTCCGACCCATCCGGCAACCGCCGTTTCCTGGGAGTAGAACTGACGGGACCTATCGATGTGAGTGGCAGACTGAACTATGAGCAACTTTATGCGCAGGCGATGCAAGCTTTGGAGCGTGGCGAAAAATCCTATTTCGACGCCAAGGAAACCGCCATCATCATGCAACATAACAGACAATTTGAGCAGATTTCCCCTATCAAGCAATGTTTTCTGCAGGTTTTCGAGCCTGCAAGTACCCCAGAAAATGGCGAATACCTGATGGCAGCCGCTATTTTCGACATTTTGAAGCAGAAATTCGGCTCTTCTCTCCAGGTTTCGAGCATACAGAAATTGGGCAGAGAACTTCAGAATATAGAAGGTTTGAAGAACCGAAGAACAAGATTTGGTACTGAGTATCTGGTAGTTAGGAAATAACCTACTCACTTTTCATCTCATTCTCTCATAAAAAGAGTGTGGCAATGCGTGGCATTAGGTGGCAACAGAAATACCGCTTACTGCCACGCATTATTCACTTATAATCAGAGAGTTAAATGCATTGGTGACAGATGTGGCAATAAAAACAGAAAAACATTTTCGTATAAGAATCATAAAGGTAGGAGTAAACCACTTTTTGCTTTACCATTTGCATGTATTGACAATTGTGCAGAAATCATGAACTTCATTATGCGAACTCATCCACTTCATTTCACGACTTCATCTACTTCATTTCACGAGTTCATTTACTTCATTGAGTTGACACATACGGCTGCGGTGGCTGAAGGAGACGACAGAGTTAGCTGAATGAGACGGCTGCATTAGCTGAAGGAGTCGAATGCATTAGCCGAATGAGACGGCTGCGGTGGCAGAAGGAGTCGAATTCGGTGCCCGAAGGAGACGAATGCGATGGCCGAAGGAGACGAATGCGATAGCTGAAGGAGTCGAATGCGATAGCTGAAGGAGTCGAATGCAGTGCCCAGAGGAGACGAATGCTGTGGCAGGAGGAGACACATTCTGAACACTTATAACTAGAGATTGCTGTATAATACGAGCGATTTTATTCCATAATAAAAATCCAACATAATTATATCCTTTCATATGATTTAAATTGTAAATACTTATCAACTATCTCCTGGCTTAAAATGAACCATGATATAATATTTGCTTTTCCATTATTCTTTTCTTTCCCAATTTTTAAGAGCTTCGACCACATCATTCGCTACAGCTTCCCAGCTCTCTGTATGTAGAGTATCATAGCAATCTTGGATGAGACTCTTGATTAGCCCCACCTTATCCAATCGCTTTCTCATTTCAGACGGCGATATACCCATTTTTTGTGCCGAAGCCTCGATAGCCAACACCGTAAAGGCGAGGCGTTCGAAATTTCCGAGCAACCACTTTTTTCTTTACCCATCTTCAACAAGATGTAACTTCTGCCTTCAGGCTATAAACCAAATCGCACCTTTATGGAATTATCTACAATAGTAGAAATTGTGAGAAATTACAAGCCTAGCCTTATGCCTCTTTTGGGCAATGCATCTACAACAGTGGAAATTATGAGGCATACTAGCCATATACGTGTAAAGCTGAATGACAAATTCATCTACAATAGTAGAAATTATTGAAGCATACTAGCCTGACTTCACATTTAACTCTTGTTCGTATTATCTACAATAGTAGAAATTATTGAAGCATACTAGCCGAAAGAGCACCGTTGCCCGAAAGCTGATAATCTACAATAGTAGAAATTATTGAAGCATACTAGCCCGAAATACTTCCAAAGGGCACTATAAGGCAATCTACAATAGTAGAAATTATTGAAGCATACTAGCCAAAGGGGTTGCTATGAATGCTGCATACTTATCTACAATAGTAGAAATTATTGAAGCATACTAGCCATATACAGAAAGCGAATGAGTATATCAAATCTACAATAGTAGAAATTATTGAAGCATACTAGCCCGCGTGCGTCGCACTCGTCGATGTAATTCATCTACAATAGTAGAAATTATTGAAGCATAATAGCCTTTCTTCAACTGTCCATCCCAATGCCTTATCTACAATAGTAGAAATTATTGAAGCATACTAGCCTACTATGACGGAGAAGAACCTTTTATGACATCTACAATAGTAGAAATTATTGAAGCATACTAGCCGGAAAGCGGTGTTGGAGCAGTCTTTGACGAATCTACAATAGTAGAAATTATTGAAGCATACTAGCCAGTAGTACTATCTCCAGCACATACTATCTATCTACAATAGTAGAAATTATTGAAGCATACTAGCCCTTACCGACCGCATAGGCGAGCAGACCAGATCTACAATAGTAGAAATTATTGAAGCATACTAGCCAAAAACGAGGTTCTTAAACTCGTAGAACAATCTACAATAGTAGAAATTATTGAAGCATACTAGCCTATCCTCACGGACCGCAGACAGCCCCTTGATCTACAATAGTAGAAATTATTGAAGCATACTAGCCAAGGTGATGAGGTCGTTGCGCTGAACACCATCTACAATAGTAGAAATTATTGAAGCATACTAGCCAATGTCGTTGCGAAGCCTTCCCATACCTATATCTACAATAGTAGAAATTATTGAAGCATACTAGCCTTCTACAGGATTCGACGCAGAAATCGTTATCTACAATAGTAGAAATTATTGAAGCATACTAGCCTTGCAAAGCAGGGACGAACGTATTACAACATCTACAATAGTAGAAATTATTGAAGCATACTAGCCTTGACCCAAAAAGCAGTTTTACTTCTGAATATCTACAATAGTAGAAATTATTGAAGCATACTAGCCAATAAAAGAATAAAATGAAACAGATAATATCTACAATAGTAGAAATTATTGAAGCATACTAGCCGCCTTTCCGAGGTCTGAAAATGTACGGGATCTACAATAGTAGAAATTATTGAAGCATACTAGCCTAAGTATTTATTATTGTTACGGTCTACATCTACAATAGTAGAAATTATTGAAGCATACTAGCCCCAGCTATCATCTCGCGCAAGCATACAGAATCTACAATAGTAGAAATTATTGAAGCATACTAGCCTCTGATTTGAAAGTAATACAAGCAACTTGGATCTACAATAGTAGAAATTATTGAAGCATACTAGCCTCTTATCGATTGCAAAGATACAAAAAATCCTTTAAATAAAGGAATCTTCTGCATATCTTTTTAAAGAGAATTACCACCCCTTCCCATAATATTGGGTACAACATTTCAAAGAACGACCTGTAAATAAGCAAGTTACGCGCTTTATTACAAAAAATATAAAGACCAAGGTTTGCAAAGTCAAAAATAGACTATAGCTTGGTCCCTATGAATCGCATTACCATACTTCGTAAGTTTATCAGGATCTACATTAAAGAGGATTACACTATCATCTGCTGTGAAATGTTTGGCATAAGCCTCTATCTTCGCAACAAGATTGTCAACAATTCTCTTCGTATTACTAACCTCATAAACAGAATACTGAAGCCGAATGGCACCATTACTTTTCAGCATTTTAGAAAAGTTGGTACGCATCTTGTCATCCGATATGTCATAACTAACGATTATCATTTAAAACTCAAATATTGGATACTCTTTTACAGACTTACACCCCATAAAACAACGATAGTACTGCTGAACAAACTTAAATATGTCCATTTTACGAGCAATCAACTCATCATAAAACACCTTGTAATAGTCAGCACTCTTCTCATACTTTAAATGATATTCTTGCTTTATAAGAGTGAAATCTTTCTCTGAAAACTGCTTTCTGTTAAATGCCAACAATGCAGCATGGTCAATGATACATCTGAAAGGTTCCATCAAGTCACATACCAATGATTTGCGCTTGAACCATAATCGATGGTACACACCAACATACAGATCAAATCCGAACATACGAATGAAACTTTCCATAAAGTTGAATAGGATAGAGTAACCAATATCCAATGTCACATTCAGCACATCACTTTTCATTCTTGGATGTCTTCCTCTCCAGTTTTTATTCTGATAATATGCAGAAAAATATGTCTTGGCAACAGTTCCTTCAAGTCCCATCAACTGATTGTATTCATCAACGTCTGGCAAAGTAACTAATGCAGCATCACATTGCTTGATGGCATCCTCTGTATAGCTATCCTTCTTTCGAGTCTTTGCCAATGCAGCTTTCTGATTCAACACCTTATTATATACAATGCATTTAGCGATACTTAAATCTTCTGTACTGTATTCAAATTGCCTTTTTCGAAGTAAATAGTTTGCCTCGGCAGAATTTGCCCAAAAGAAAACAGGGCGAAGATTAGGCTTCATCACCACTAAAGCCACACCATGCTTTTTGCATTTATCAATCAGCGGAGTAGTAACTGTGATGTGACCAATGATGAAAAGAGCCAACAACTTCTGGAAGGGGAATTTAGTCAAGGTCTTTTTCTTATCACCTTCAATTTCCTCTAGCATCAGTTCTCCGCTATTTACCCGAAGACTCCGCTCGTGCTCAATACAATTGACCACGAATATGGTTCGCATTTCTATGTCTTTATGTGTAAACATTATCAGTGTTCGTTTTATCGCAAAGATTGCAATAGATGCAATGGATGCACTTATTTGGATTTACCTGTATCGTAGTAGAAGCAGGATTATAACGTTTAAACTGTTCTATGAATCCTATCAATTCCTGTTTACCAAGCTCTCCCGGCAAGTCAACCGGAATCATTTTATTGGTAGATATTTCATAGAAAGCAAGTTGTTCAACTTCATATCCCATTTCTTTCAAGCAGAAGTATTGTCCCCAAAGTTGATAAATCTGGCCACGAAAGATGCGTTTGAGATTGTTCTTACGTTCTATCAACAAACGCTTATCCTGTTTATAGACATCAATCTTGCCAGATATGCCTAACTCATCGCAATAAACCGGGAGCGCCATAATATCACTTTTTCGAGTACTCCCTTTCTTTTCATCCACGCCTTGGTGCGCTAGAGTACCTTTGGTCTGTGGAGCGGCTTTATATAAATCTCCGTCCGACTCCATATACACACTATGCAAGTATATGGAGTACGGACAGAAGATAAAGTCATTCAACGTTGAAAGCGGAATGTAATCATCCATTCTTATATGGCTTTTGTTGTGCAAAATTGAGCCAAGCCTTATTGGATATATCAAACTTGACGTTATTCAAATCCTCTGCATTCTTGATTTGCTCAATCAGCATCAGTCCCTTGCGAGCGATATTGTAAGCACCATTAGCATCCGCATTCTCTGGAAGTTGATCACCACAAGAACGGCTATCGTAGAATATTCCATTCTCATCGGCAACAGGAGACACTAAGTAATCTGTTTCGGTTCCAGTAATACTATTACGCATCTGCAAGGTCAACTTCAATATGTGCAGCAAGCCAGTAAAGAACGCTTTGTCTGTTTGCGTACTGATAGCATCCTTGAGATTACCATGAATGTCGATATAATAATGCTCCAATAAAGATTTCATCTCTGTTGTCAAGTCAACTTCCTGATTATCCCACTGCGAGTTCTTTTCTTTATTTCTGAAAGTATCAATACGCATTCCTCTGGTGCATAAAGTCCACTTAGTCCTTGTATCTTCCGCTTTTTTACCAAACTTGTCATAGTCGAGATTAAACTCAAACCATTTCTTATCCTTATTATAACGGATAGCATCAAACTTAGAGAAGAAAGCTTTGATTTTCTCTTTAGAATTTAAAGAATGAGTATCCAACAAGTTGACAAATCCTGTAACTGGGTCTATCTTAGATGTATTCCATGCAGGGATATAGAACAGGAATCCGCTCTGTTTTCCTAACTTTTGAGAACTATCAGACTTACAGGTAAGTTGGTATGCATTCAGCAAGCCTCCAGGAGTAGAAACATCAGTTTTTTTGTCTACCAAATAGTTAAGCTTATCTATCAACATTTTTTCAAACTTCTGATATACTTGCTTTTCTACCTTTTGACGACTACGCATAAATCCCTTGCTCAGATCTTCCAAAACAACAATGGCATGATATCCAACCATGAGCTGTGTAATCTTGTGGATAACCTGAGACAAATAGCCCTCTTTCAGCTCTTTGATATTTTCGATGGTCTGCCAACTTTGACGAGCTTTAAGTCGTTCTTCTTCACGAACATCCAACAAATCGTGATAATTGGTATGATAGGTATTACCATTATACTCATTCACTATTTCATTAAGCGAGTACTGTTCCTTGATATTTCCCTGCAAATCTATAACAACCAGATAAAGCAAATGACGTTCACCACGATCAATACCAATAATATGCATATCATCTGCATGACGCAAATACGCCTTCACATCTTGATTGATATTCTCTGAGCCAACGCTCTTGAAATTCATTGTGATTGGCACATGGAACATAAATTTATCAACAGTGTAGCGACGATCTTTTATAAGATCATAGTCAAACAAGCTTTCTTTTTTCTTGTTATCCTTATTCTTGTTAAGAATAGGATGATTAGCAGGATGAGTTGGATGAGTATTTTCTATACTTTTCTTACGATAGAACATCTCTGCCTGTCCGTTAAGCTTGTAAACTACATCTGCCAGATTACGTTCATCAAACAATGCTTTCCAATAAAGAGTATGCATATTTGGAGTGCCTTTGCTATACTCAGAGAAATCCTTATTGTAGATTTGGAACAGATACATCTTCCCCTCCTCAACAAGCTGGTTGATATACGAAACAGATACTCTTGCAAAAGACAACTTATAACCCTGCTGTTCTACTTCACGATAGAATCCACTAAGGTCTTCGTATGTAGAAGTATCTGAGAATTTAAATCCAAACTTGCTCCAGTCTTCATGCTTATCAATAGACTGCTTAAAGTAATCTATCAAATTATGGCAATCTTGAATATTGAAATTCTTTCCCTTTTTGTGAGTACCATTGTTATATTTCTCAACAAGTTCCTTACTTGGCTTAAAATCTTCCATTCTTGATTTAGCAAAGAACACTTTCGGAAGCATCTTATTAGCACCAGGCAATAACTTATATACCATTTTTTCATTGCACTCCCCATCAGAAGGCATTGCTTTACCCAATAATTTCTTTGAGTCTTTGTTCATAATAGCAAGATAATACAAGCCATTACGACGTAAGATAATGGTAGCATAGTCTTTCTCCTTATTAACATCCCAACCACCAAGCAATTGAGGATTCTCAAAGTTAAGTTTGATCTTCTTTTGAGAATATGGTTTACGAGTCATATAATTACGAATCATATTATACAGCGGTGTCACTGTATCAAGTTCTGTCCACAACGAAGCTAGTTCACCATAGAAGCGTTCATCTTTATCACTTTCATCACCCTTGCCCAACAGAGGCTTCACGAAATGCTGCAAAGACTTTATTGCATCCAACAATGCTTTGATTTTAGCAACATTAGCCTTGTCCTGTGCTAAATTTTTCTCAGTTGGATAATCAGAATGGAGTAATGCTGTTATCTCAGTATATGCATTTTGAACAAGTGCAAATAAGTTCTCACGCTGCATCGTTGGAGTATCTACTGCACCCAATGTCGCAAAATAGTTCTCTACGAAGTAGGCATTATTAGGGTCTGCTTCGTTCAAACAATCATTTATATAACTGATACTAAAGCTATCAGCCTTTTTAAATATACCTGCAATTCTTTTTTCGTAATCTTCCTCAGATTCCTTATGCTTTCTGGCAGGAGCAACATGCTTTATATCCTGCATGATGGCATTCTGAATCACGCCCCAATTTCCAAACATTTTCTGAGAAATATCAGTCAACTGCAAGTCATTACGGATAAATATCCCATCAAGAGAATAATCTGCCAAAGAACCAAGCAAAGACTTAAGAACCTTATCACCCAAAACATTTTCAGACAATCGCTCATAGCAATCCTTGATAGCATTCAAGACTTCCTGATCACTATTGAATTCTTCTGGCAACCAAGAAATTGCATTTCTATCACTAAGAATCTGCTTAAACAAAGCCTTAAGTTTTGGTAACTTGTCATCTTTATGCTTCTGATTGTAGAGATTGATATACTCGTTGATACCTTTAATCTTAACATCGTGTTCATCATCAGTTTTTCCACCAATTATAGCATTATAGACATCAATCTGCTTTTGAGTAAGAAGCATATTGTAATAGTCAAGCTGGAACATTTCCTGAATACTTTCTACATTTAAGTATTCAGAAAAATTAGAGTATAACTCATCCATGTTAGCTTGTATCTCAGGTCTGGTTACGGCTGTATTAAATGCCTCCATATTATCAATGAACTTTGGGAGATTTTCATTGATTAGACGATAAGCAATACCTGTTGACTTATCTTCTGACGTATACATATTTTTACGATTATCAAAGAAACCATAAAAATAAGTAATAAAGCCCCAGAATTCTTTTACGAGTTCTTTGGCCTCATCTTGTGACATTGAATCAAGTTGGGTTGATTCTGCGGTATTGATGAATTTAAATAAATCAGAATCAATTATCTTTGTCTTATCAGTTTTATCCTTATATGACTCAAGGAGATTTTTGCCAAACAAATTAGCATAAGCCTTGTCCTCTGTTAACTTCTTCGCTATAATAGAACGAAGATTTTGCTGATTTTCCTCAAACGTTTTTTTTGCATCTTCGTTTTGTGACTTAGATACATAGTTATCATAATATTCTGTCAATGAATTATTATGACCTTCATTTTTCAAAGGCAAACATCCATTAGCCAACACTCTATCAATAAATACCTTGTGGTATTCATCAATCAATTTTTTCACCTTCACATAGCTTGCAGCTCTGTGTTCATCTTCATCCAGCAAACCACTTTTGACTATATTATCCAAAGTGGCACCAATAGGCTTCGCTTCAAAGCGCAAAGTCTTTGAAAGAGAATAAAGTCTCTTAAAATCTTCAAAATTCTTAGCCATATTATTTATTTTAAATTATTTTTTTCATTTTATCCAGCAAATTCTTCCTTGCAAGATCAGCTATCTCTTTCGCCTCATGATAGCACCCATCTATTTCTTCATAGGTGTATGCATTCCGAGCCTCAGCGATGCTTTCGGTTGCAACCTCTTCGAACATTTCGAAGACGATTTGTTCATTATTATTTTGCTTCATATCTAACACTATTAAGAATTAGTATTTCCTATTTTAAATATCATCAAATGCTGACATTTACACCGACATTCAACATTCACGAATCTACTATCGAATTGACTCTCTTCTCCCTTCCCAATGTCTCGGGAAATGCATAGTGGCCATTACCTATTTCACGAGAATTAGGCTCTATATGCTCGGCATACCAAGCACGTTTATATTCCGTGGTAATAATGCCGTAATCTCTGGCGGCAATGATGGAAGCGGCTAGAGATGCGCCATACAGTTCCTTGATGTCGATCATCTCCTCCAGCGTTATCTTCTCACGCTTCTTGGAGCCCAACTCTTCGATAAGCGCCAATTTAGGAAGAAGGAAATAACTGGCAAAGAGATCACAACGCTTCTCCAGCCTCAGCGGACTATCTTCTGGGAAGAGGAGAAGCAGATGAGCCAACTCATGAACTGCCGTAAAACGAAGTTTCTCTACGCTACTCTTTTCCGGATTGAAATCGAGAATCATCAACGGATGCTTCTTATCTGCCCAGGTGCTCATTCCGAAGACATAATCCGGGAGAGTTGCAGCAAGTATCATGATACCTTTTCTTTCCAAGAGTCTCAGGATACTGGCGATAGGTCCATCACCGCAATGCCACTTTTCACGAAGAAGGTCGGCAGCATGGATGGCATCTTCAAGGGTTGATACCTTGGTGCCTTTTACCGGATTCTTGAACCGGGTAGGAAAGCCTGCTTCTTTCTCCTTCGTAAGATACTGCTCTGCCCAAAACGAGAGTTTCGCTTCCAGGGCTTGCAACTCGTCTTCGGACAACTTGCCATTGGAGGTGGTGCGGAGCATAGGCATATCTATCTTGAGATTGGTTCCTTCGAAATATTCCTCGCTGATATTGAGGGCTTTGGCTATGGCTTGCAGAGCATCACGCTTAGGGCGCATGATGCCTTTCTCATATCGGGAGATGCTCTGCTTGGTGATGGCTCCGTTGGTTCGCTCTACGAGTTTATCCATGCTGAGCCCCATCATCTGTCGCGCTTCCCGCAATCTTATAGAAAATGATTCATTCATCATAATTGTCTACTCTTTATTTTGTTGACAAATATAAGAAAAAGATTTCATTCTGTCACCATACAACATAGAGATTTAACATAAAAAAGCACTTGAATATAGGAAGAACTAGAAGATTTAAGGAGAAAGGGGGATTACACATTATTATATATAGGAATTCTTAGGGAAAATGGTGGGCATAACATTATTGAATATCAACAACTTAAATGTTTCATTATGCAAGTTGAGGCATTTTCATTGTGCAAGTTGTGGCATTTTCATTGTGCAAGTTGAGGCATTTTCATTGTGCAAGTTGAGGATTTATCAATCGAGTAGGAGGAAAACGAAGCAGTTTTCTTCCTACTTTCGTTTTCCGAC
>ENA-OPSA01000106-OPSA01000106.1-human-gut-metagenome-genome-assembly--contig:-NODE-106-length-15769-cov-23.088265_pt1 | contig 15769 bp, 8 predicted proteins | sample MGYA00241804_ERZ501899 | MGnify/ENA primary metagenome ERZ501899 (study PRJEB25962, sample SAMEA2042110) | human gut metagenome | biome: human gut; feature: human-associated habitat; material: faeces...
TAAGGTTGGCGGGGCATCAAAGCCCTCGCCATGGTTGTGCGGGATGGGACCGCTTTGCTATAACTTACTATAACATTTTACTCAGATAACTCATAATTTTTTAATGCAACAAGAGCATTCTACAACTTAATCTTCTTCAACGACTTCGAGCAAATTTCTACTTATCGTAAGCGTTGCACCACTGATATACTTGATTTCGCTGCCGATGACGGCTTTCTTGCCATTATAACTCTGTACGTATGCTTCCACACCTTTCATGCTGCCTGCTACCACTCGTACTTTGATACCTTTCTTCAAAGGAACAGGGGCAGCAGTGACAGGCTCTTCATCATTCTCTACAAAATATCGATAGTTGGCAACAACCTGGTCGGGAATTTGGTATATTTTCCTTTGACCTGGCATCGTCAGCATCTTATACACATCCGAACGGAAGCGGATATTGTCTAGTTGTCTCGGAGAAACATTGCAAAAGATGAAAGTGGAAAGAAATAGCTTTTCTTTCACTTTTCGCTTATTGGAACGTTTGTCTATATAAACTACTTTTACCTTGGGAATCCAGTAATCAAACCAAACATGATTGTGATTAAGATTGATTCGTATAGAATCAGCTATTCTCGTTTCACAATTCACTCTCACTACAGCCACATACCATCCTGCATCAGCAGGTTTTTCAAGCCCTTCATTAGGCTTTTCCGGAACCTTTTTCTTAGCGTTTTGTTCACTTTTTGCCACGGCTTCGCCGTCGTCCCCTGCAATAGTGGACGTTATCTGTGAGTGTATATTTGTCTCTTTCATCATGCGAATCAAGTTCGTTTTTGATGTCGTTCATCTGAATCTCTACATAAAAGACACAGAAACTCTTTGCAAAAATAAGATAATTGTTGGAAACTAGCAAATTATGCGTGTTAAAAAAAATAATAAAAATGATAGGGACACCTTCGTCTCTATCAAAGAAACAAAGATGCCCCTATATATAGTAAGGTATCAGATAATGTGGGTATTTAAAAAATAAGTATTGATATTTAAAAACCAGAATATACTATCTTACTGAAATCTTCTGACCCTTAGCCTGAGCACAGGACTGGGTAGATGCCTTCACAATGTAAATGCCGGATGGAACACGGAGAATCATTCTCTGCTTATCAGGCAACTGATAACTGTGAACCATCTTGCCATCCAATGTAAATACCTGAACCCTGTCGAGTTTCTCACTACCCAAGGCAGAAACAACAATCATGCCTGCAGCTGGTGAGTAAACCTTCACCGGTGCGCTCTGCTCTTCAGTCTCCATGCGGTCGATGCCGGTTGAAGTACGGGTCTGGGTGAGGAAGTATCTTCCGTGGTCACCCGCCTTCACCTTCACAGCCTCGCCTTCATGAACTTCTGTAAAGCTTGCCGACGCAGCATCATAGAGATAAACCGGAGCATCGAGCTTGCTCACACCCTTCAGGGTAAGTGAAACCTCTTCAGCCTGCTGGCTCACGATACCGAGTGGAATCCATGACAACTCAGGAACTGCATTCACAGCCACCGCCTCGTTACCAGCAACGGTATAAACCTGCGGAATATCCTTCAGGTTCTGGTCATACAAGAGATCCACATCCTCCTCGTCATCATAGTCGGCAGAAGCCTCCGGACGCAAAGCGATGCGTGCCTTTGAAATCTGGCCGCTGGAATTCTCTGTCGTTGCTTCAATGCTCTTGACATAGTCTGATGCCATCAGAAGGCCAGGAGTAATGGTGCGGTCTATACACATCGTAGAAGTGAATCTTACTTCTCTAATAGCAGCGTCATCATTCTTCTTGACAAAGAACGACTGGGTAGGCTGGATAGCATAGTTCTGCTTATCCAATTCTGTAGAAGAAATTGCCTTCGCTTCGCCATTCTCTACAATCCAAATTGCTTTTTGCAAACCAGTATTAGCCTCGAAGAACTTAGCCATCGAGATAGAACAGGTATATGGATTGGCCACGAGATAGAATCCGCTGTTGTTATCAGTTCCTAAACTCTGAGTCTTCTCTGCGAGATGCTTCTCATCGTTGTTGAAAGCAACGAGAAGTCTGCCACGACCTTTAGGATCCTTCGTAACCAGAGTCTTGCTTGAAGAGTTCTCATTACCTTTATAATCGAAGTACTGATATTCTGTATCAGACTTTGGCAAACGGAGGAGCGCTTTCTTAGTCTTATCCTTCGGCAGGAGCGCATTACCCGCCTTGATAGAGAAACCACCGAAGGTTCTATCTGCAGCATCGGCATAGCTCTCGTCTACCTTATTATATACGTGGCTCCAGTAACCGAGATTCATATCAACATCTCCAGCAACAGCACCAGTAGGATAATGAGAAGCAGAATAATTACCATTAGGTGTAATCTCCTCTACTCCACTCTTCATCCAGGCTCTCTGATAAACCGGATACTTGCTACGGCTATACTTATCAGTATCAAACGTGATATCCGTAAACGCCTTGGTTTCCTGTCGTCCATTACTTGCTGGCACATACATATCACCGGCGTAGATATACTGCAGAGGCGAAGCCATGGTGTACCACTTGTTAGGCACCAGTTCCTTTTCTACCCAAGCCTTGTCATATATCAGATAGCACTGGTCGCGAAGCTCGCCCTGAGGCTTGAAGTAAATCTGATGGCAGGTATTGCCATAGAACTTCTCGCACTTCAGATTACCTGCTTCCAATCCCTTATTGGCATCTGCCTCATTCCAGAACGCCATGATGTCATACTGGATATACTTCGTAGCCTCATTACCCTTGCCATTGGTCAGTTTGGTAGCAATCTGATTGGTGCTACGGTAAACCACATTACCGAGGTCAGGGAATGGCAAACCATTCAGATTGCCGATGGTTACCTTGGTAAACTTCATTGGCACATAGCTGTTCAGCGTAGGAATATTCACCTTTGCTGTAATACCGGGTGCATTACCATAAGCCTGATAATCATGATACTCATTATCATACAATTCTGTAGATGATGAGCGATGCCAGTTGGCATCATTGTTCCAGTTGGCATTCATACCGCCATCGGCAGTAGGATACCAGGTAATGAACTCCGGTACAATCTTCACCTTGAGATAAGACTCGCCTGGACAGCTGGTAGTTCCTGCAGAAGCTGCACCCTGCTCGAAGACGAATCTAAGCTCGTAGTAGTATCCCTCGTGGAAATTATTCAAGACATCATCAGAGAACTTGAGGTCGAGGGTAGACTGTGTAACTGCCACGATTTCAGGAAGAGTCTTAGAACTCAATGTTGCAACAGGAGTTGACAGTAATGTTGCCCCATCTGCATTCCACAATGGATCATTGGTAGTTGCAACATAAACATCAGCCGAAGCCGTACCTGTTGTAGACTTACTATCATCAATGAAGGTCAAAGTCTTGTCGCTTTCCCCGTTTTTATAGCTTGCGCTATGCAATGGAACCTGCAAGTATCCATTCTTTTCCTTCAGCTTCTTCAATTGTGGCAAACCGATACGAAGCGATGCCTCATAACTGCCGTCTTTAAATGGATAATCCACATCATTGAATCCGAAGTTTAGCTGTGGTCCATCCTTCATTACACGCAATGGTACTGGTATTGCACTAGTACACAACAGATAGGTCTTACCATTGATTTCGTATGGAATATAGCCATCTGCATTTGGAATTCCTTTTGGCAACATAAAGATTTTATGTATTTCACCCAAAGGAAGCTTTTCCTTGCTGATAGTGATTGTGTTGCTGGCTGTTTCGTTCAGTTTGTTGGAAGCTACTGCAGGATCATCAATATACCATAAGAACTCCACATTATCCAATGTTATCTTACCGCCTGTATTAGGGTCAGTTGTAACCAATTGTCCCTTGATATTTACCGAATAGTTGTCTGCTTGATCGCAAGGAATCTTATAATCCGTAATGACGTTACCATAAGTATCAGTAATAATTGGATGCTGGCTAACCATTTCAAACCAGTTACTGTACAACGAGCAGACTTCAGCAGGTGACCCCCAGTTTGAGTTGCCTGTTGCATCAGGAGTTTCTGTAGCTACAGATACGTAATACTTCTTACCTACTTTAAGAGGATAATATCTATTACTGATAACGATATAAGTTTCACCTTCACTATCCTTCTCGATCATAGGAGTACCGTCTATTTTATACTGATTGCAAGTTTCCTCTGAATCGAATACGTCAACAGTTCCATATTTATTGCTCTTGTATTCAATTTTTGTTCCATCAGATGTATTAACCAGTTCCGTCTGATAGTAAGGATTACTCTCATCAGTACCTTCTACAGGCTTACCTTCCTCATCGACAAAACGGAAGTATATTTTAGTCTGTCCTTTATGTCCGGTAATAGCATTCAAAGTCTCGTGGATAGCACGAATCTTCAGCTTGATATTTCCCGTTGCAGCACCATCACAAATAGGCTTCTCCTGAATCACCTGAACCTTAGCCGGCGCAAGATACATACGGATATCATCTACGGCATAGTCGGCACCATCAGTATTGCTACAGTAATTATCAATCTCCAATCGGAAATCTGAATACTGCTCTACATTTGACTCTTTTTGCAAAGTAATCTTACCATATACCTGGTACCAAGTTGCCGGTTTCAATTTTTCTACATTAGTTTTAAAATCACCAGACGCAAAACTATGTATCAGGTGTTTTTCAACAATATCATCATTGACATTTCTTTTAACACCAAATAGTTTAAACATAATCTGTGGCTTAGTATCCGCTTTAGTCATGTCAGCAACACCCGCTGTGAAGATAAGTTGCTGTCCTGTACAGAGATCTGCCGTGAAATCTGCAGCGGCGATTTTTCTACTTTCGTCTGATGCATCCACATAGAGGAAGTGGCCATACTGAGAACCATTGGTTATCTCATAAGTCTTATCATATAATTGTCCACTTTGCCACCAAAGATATCCATCTTTAAGTGACTCACCATTACCGGAAATACCATTAACATTGGCAGATTTATACAAGCAATAATCTCCATGAAGTGGAGAATGACCGATTTCCCCCAGGTTAACCCACCAAGAAGCATCGCAGTCAATCAAATCACGATATACGAAACTATAAGCACGGCGATCCCATTTAGATGGTAATCGGTCCTGGTTGTCATCCGGACTTGTAGGAGCAGACACAGTCTGTTCTACATCATCATCATCAAATGTAATTGGCTTAGTAGCCATTTTATAATGCTCGTCAAGATAACTAATAAGTCTGTTATTCAATCCATTTTTAACGATCTCCTCTTTAGTCATCGGATGATTATTCATGAATCGAACATCAAAGTTGGCAATAGGACAACGGTTTCCGTCATCATCCATTGCATATGCAACTATGAATACAGGATCTCCATAGGTAAATGTAAAACTCTTGCCAGTTCCTGTCAAAGATACAGGCGTCCACTCTTTATTAAGATCTCCCATCTTCAAATCAAAGAAGCGTTGGGTTTCAACAGGTGTAAGCTGAAGACAATAGGTCTTAGTCTTATCATACGCCCACCATTCAATCTTAGTTGCCTTGCATAATTTATTTTTATCGAAGTCGGATTCTACGAGTTTGTCCTTTTCAGCTGCATAATATACTCGTTTAGTGAAACCATAAAAAGCTCCATCTTGCTTATATACACCATTTGCTAATGGATGGAAATAATATTTCGTAGCATCTGACAATTCCAGTCGAAGAGTAACAATAGAAGAACTTTTATCCTTCATACCAACTGTTATATACTTACCATCCTCATAAGTTCTATAACCTGCTCTTTCAAGATTTTTGCCAATAGCCGTATTCATAATATTGTCTGCTAACTGCTTGGCAGAACGGATATGGAAAATGTATCTGATAGAGAGCGTTGGCTCATGTACAAGATAAGTTTTTGTTGCATCCAAACCATCAATATAACGGCTCACATCACAGGCGATGTCTTCACCAGCCCACCCTTCAGATGAAGCTTCTGCTGGTGCAGTATATGTAACACCGATATTATCGCTACATGGTTTATCTGCCTTTTGAAGTTTGTAAGCAAACAAACCATAGTTCTTTCCTCCTGATATTATAGAATTCAGAAGAGTCGGTTTTGTTCCAGAGTTTTGACGTAAATTATTACTAGCTAAATCTGTCTTTAAATCATACCATCTGAAATAGCCTTGTGGTTCAAGATCTTTTCCGCTATTTTCATACTCATCGAATGGCAGCACTAACTCTACTTGCTCATTAGCATCTTTCACATAGACATAGTACTCCCATTCAGCAGTCTGCTGCCTACCCTTTTCGTCAAATGCAGTATTAGCATGGCCTACATAATGATTGAAAGGCATGCTATACTTATTATCCAAAAGCTGAACATTAAACTTTGCATTCAAAGTTGGCTCCTTCTCAACAACACCATATTTAGTAGTCAATTCAGAGACATTTTTGGAAATAACAAAAGATAATTTTATGTTATCCCAAGACTCACTACTAGGCAACTCTAAGGTAACATCCAAGTCTTTTGCTTGGATTGAGGAACCTGTATTATTAAAGTAAATATAGTCAAAATCCTTACGCTTCTGTATTTTTCCTGAAGAGACAGTAAGATTATCTACTTTGGTGTCATCTGTATGCTTTATAGTCCAACGTATATAGAAGTCCTTAATATCTTCTTTAGACGAAACACCCAAGATAGATTTAATCTCATCATATATAGAAGCACCACTGAAGATACATTTGTTTCCTTCTTTTAAAGCATAAGCAGATTTTACCGAAGTAGGATCAGTTGCCTTGGTGAAAGTTACATCATCAACATCACTCTGAGAATAAAGCTGATAAGTTATAGTAATATCAGAAGTTTCTTTATCAGACTCAAAATCATTTGTATTTGATGCCTTAAATATAATTTGATACCCAGATAAGTTTAATATGGTATTAAAGAAGGTAAAATTATAAAGTTTTTCTTTATCACCCCATGAATAATCTTTCTGTGAAAACATACAATAATTTCCACTTTTTTTAACTCCACCTCCATTATAATCATTAGGAATATTTGAGAAATTAGAATCTCCCCATCGAGCTAAGCCAAAATTATCTAAAGAAACTTGATTGCCATCTTTATCTTTAAAATAAATCAAAGCATAATCGTATGCAAAAGCATTATTCTTCCACATGATGTCACATAAGTTAATGTTAACCTTATGTACATCATTTAAAAAGACATTCTCTCCCCATATAGCATTTGGCAGCAATGCAAGCATTGCTACCAACATATATCTCATTACACTATTAAAAATCTTAGACTTAAACATAAGCTTCAATGTTTTTTAATATAAGTATTATTGTTTACATATCCAAAATGCACCGTTATGGCGCCTTGCTGAGTACCAGGTTAAATCCTGAGAGATAGCTACCCGATATACCAGCGTTGGTGCAGTTGTGGTTCCATCATCCACTTTTACTGAAAGCTGATAGATGATAGGACCTATCTTCTTGCCTAACTCACCTTTGGTTTCCGCCTCAATTCTGTCTTTGCTAGAAACGATAGATGGTATCGTACTGAAGGCTTTTGATTCTGCTCCAGTCTCCGATTCCGAGAGTCTCGTCCATTCAAGATTAGTGAAAGAGACAGAAGATTCATCACTATACTTCGTAACAGAAGGAATGATATGGAACTCCTCTAAATCATGGAAAATGAGATTGAGCTGTTTTCCGTCATCTTTCAATGACGGAGCCGAACCGATAGATCCAAAGTCCTCTACCTTGAGACGTAGCTTGTAATCGCTCAGCGCCAACTTTAAGACATGATGGTCGTTGCGGGCTATCTGATTCCAGTCGGTATACATGAAGTATCTCTGTGAACCAACGTTCGTTTCGAGCGTTACGACAAAGTAAGGATAAGCATTGCCGGCTTGACTCTCGTTGACATAGAATGAAACCGAACGGCTATTATCTGTATCATAATCGGTTGTGTTCTTGGCTATTGTCAAACCAGGTGTAATCGTATGTGTAAAATCATCACTTTTAGCATTCTCTACTAAATTTGGCGTTTGGGCAACATTCGTTGATGAAACAACATTGTTTGCAGGAAGCAGCTTGATATTTGTTCCTGTAGCAGGATTGCTTGTAATATCACTGATACTCACATTCTTTACGATAATATCTTCACCTGTCATGTTGCGGAACTTGAGCGTAATCTTGGATAACATTCTTACTATATATAAATCCTTGACATCCGGTTGGCCGTCAGAGCCGATAGTTACCTCCTGTTTATTGCTCATAGGAATACCCTTCGCTTTAATATCCATATCATTACCATTGACTGCAAATGATTGGGAATCGAAGTCAGGAGAAGGAGAACCCTCCGTAATCGTACCGAGTTCTGTATCTGATATATTGGCAAAAGAATAGACCGTATATCTTCCTGTTTCCAAACCGGTAACAGTTACATCATCTTCCTTATCTTTGCCTTCAGCTACGGATGGCTGCTTAACAACTTTCGCTACCGTTCCATCAGACTTTACAAAGACAACTGTCCAACTCTTCATGTTCTCTTCTTTAGAACCGTCCTCCCATGTATTGGGACTTCCTGCAGTATAAGTTTCTGCACGGGAAGAAGCAGAACTTCCTGATACTGGAGACAGATTAAAATGGAGAGTATATGTCTTGTTGGTGATACTTCCCGGGTCAGAAGCATCACTATCTGGCGAACATGCTGCAAAAACCGTCAGCAGCATCACCAGGCAAGCCATATATTTCATTATATGTTTTCTCATTTTAGTTATACTTTGTAAATTAATCTTAGAGTTTAATATATTACTTCCCCATGGTCGTAATGTGCCCAAGGGACTACATGTATGGTCAACTTGATACCTTTAGACTTTCCTTCAACACCTTCTACCTTTACCTGATAGATGTTGTTGCGGACTACACCAAAATGCATCGGGTCAGCGGTGATTCCACTTCCTGAAGGGTCGCTATGACGGAGCGTATAGGTATATTGCTTTTTTGCTCCAGCAAAACCAGCCTTAGGCTGCTTCGTGGCTGCATCCCATTCGGAAGACTCATAATACTTGCCTTTAAAGATAAGGCCTGTAGAATAATCCTCAGCATTATCGGTGGTTGTATTCTCCATCACATAATCGAGGATGTAACTTGCCTCTCCTACAACTGTACTGGTAGAAGTTGTCTTCTTTACATTATATAAAGATGTAGGACCTTCGGCTTCTGCGAGAGTAAGACCTGCACGATCCTTTGTCCAAGGGCAAACCACATAATTAGTAGAAGCCTTAGTAGTAGCATCCATTTTTTCCTCTCCGAAATAAGTAACAGAAGACACATCTTTATCTGAAGAAACCCGCTTTATCAGGTATTCTCCCTTTGTCATAACCTTGGTAGGAGTGACAGATTCGAGTTTAAAACCGCCTACTACATTCGTACCATCCATTACGTTATAATAATAACCTTGACTGGTACCATCAAAAGTAGCATTTGGAATGATGTCGATACGGGCAGCCAGGCGCTCGATGTCAACAGTTACCTGATACGGATCTGTTTCTGAACCTTCCTTGGTGAAATCTATCATAGCATCCTTCTTTGATGACATGATGAAGTTTGAGAAATTTGTAATATCAGCATCTCGGGTGCACACCTTCGACATCTGCAAATCTCTTACTTCACTTATCTTCTTTCCTTTACAGCTGGAAGTCATATCGTCTGCATTGGCTATCACTATAACATGATAATTCTTGCCAACAATTGCAGCATCTATTTCTTTTGGAACGGTAGTATAAGTTGCATCTATGCCAGAAGTAGGAGTTGTTGCCTTCTTTAAATTGGTAAATGTATATACATAATCTATTATAGCATTATTATCCGACAGGTCATCTTTATCAGATTCATATAGTAAGACAGCAAGAGAATTGACTTCATTTTCAGGATTGGTTCCTGTTTCTCTTCCATCTCCACCTTCACCTCCTTGAGGTCCTGTAGTTGCCCTACTCGCTCGTGTATCTCCACTACCTTCCACCGTTACCTTTACCTGCAGATATGCCTTCATATCTTTGCTTGGCAGAGGCAAATCACTAGTAGTGTCACTCGCACAGGATGCGAACGACATAACCAGCAAAAGGGCTAGCAATGAGAGGGTTATAGTTTTCATTTTAAACATACACTTTCTTTTTATATCGGCTTGCTGAAAGCCGGGTAGGACATGTTAATGGAGTTCTTCGAACTGGATGCGCTTGCTCCAACTCAGTACATTCACGCTGATGGTGATGAAGCAATACTTGAGCTTGCCACCCTGAATAAAGAACTGAAGTTTGTAATCGTAGGCACGGTCTAGGAATTCCTGTGCACTGTAACTGTACTCCTCGCTGGTGCGAAGACGACTCAAGAGGTCTGGTAAATCTACATTCACTACCGTATTTCCTGTCTCCTTGTTCTTAATCAGGAGGCGGCCATCCAGGTTGTAATCTTCGTGCTTCAAAATGCGGGAGGTCATAAAGTCAGCATGGGCTATCTTGCCCTGCTCGTTCTCATCTACCGTATTCCATGTGGCATGAGGGGTATAAATGAGTTTACGGCTCTCATCGAGAGAGTTATCCCAAAGAATGCGGGCATTGTGGTCCTCGATGGTCATTGTGTAGTCGTTGACATCCATATCCTGTGGAGAGTCAAGGTCACGAAGCGCTACATTGATCTTCTTGGTATCACGCACCAGAGGGATGGTTGCATAAGAAGGTTTTGAGGATGAAACCTCTACTGCCTCTAGCTGTTTGCCATGCCAGAGGGTATCGAGCGGCAGGCTGTTGTTGACAACCTCATCATACTCACCTTTGTTTTCATGGTCGAGATTCACTTCCAGTTCCTGCATCGTATCATCTGTAGCCGATGGAGCGGTACGAACGAACTTGGCACGGCCTGAAGTTAACTGGTCGGCGTATGCATTCTGTCCGGCAAGGGCAAGGAACTGATATTTACCTGGCTGTAGGTTCTCGACGTGCATCACATAATTTGGGTCTTTGAGAGGCGATGATAGCGCAGAATTCGTCTCGGTCTGTTGGGTTATATAGTTTCCGTTCTCGTCGAATACATACAGCGTTACCTGTCCGACATGGTCATTGAACATGTCGGCACGCTGGAGGTTATAATCATACTTAAACTTCACATATACACCATTAGGGCAGTCGCTGTAATCCTGGTGCCACATATCATGGCACGAGGTTGCGACGGCCAGGGTCATGGCAGCTGCCATGACACCCTTCAACCATTTATTTATCTTCTGCGCTATCATATCGCTAATCAATTATTATTTTCAAATTTTTATCTTAAATGTATTTACATCTTAGTGCAAAGTTGCACCCTGTGTACGCTTAGCCCAAGAGAGGACGTTGATACGTACTGCAATATAAGACTCCAATTCATCATCTGTAGTTGTTGTAAGTGTAGGTCTTATAGGAGAACCTAATCCCTTAACACCTTCTACAGTAATATCATACCAGTTGTTACGGAGAACACCATAACGGCCGAGCCAGTTATTCTCTGCAGTCTTAGTACCATCAGGATAAATCTTACCTTCTGATACACCAAGTTGACCCTTCGCCCATGGAGTCAATTCATCACCAAAATGCTTGATACGCACAGTATAATAAGACTCTCCATTCTGATAATAAGTAATAGTACCTATAGCTGCTTTAACATTATCTAAAGCAGGATAAGTTACTGTTGTTGGATCAGTCAATTTTGAATCTGCAACCTTAATATCTGTTACAATAACAGCAGTAGGGTTAGTCTTATCTAATGTTACCGTAATATCGGTTGTTGTAATTGTTTCACCAGCCTTACCATTGGTTTTCAACCAAGTATCTTCCTCTGTAATGAACTTACCAGCAACCAAAGTTTTCAAATCATCCTCTGTATATAGAGTTGTCTGATCACCACCAAGAATATAGAAAGAAGTACCACCATTCAACTTAGCTTTAATAGTTGCTAATGTTGTCTGATTCTCTCTCTGCTTCTCAACGTTAAAAGTGTTTTCAAAGCAATACTGAGGATTTTCATCTCCATAAGTATTCTTGAAATCTGTAGCACGCTTCAAAACAGTACTAGCATCAGTATCATAATTCACATCCTTGGCAAAATAAGTACGATACAATCCTGGAGCAACTTCTGTATGTCCGACAAAGCGATAAGGTTTGGCTGTCACATTTTCATTAGCATAGTTCATCCATGAATTGAAACCATCTGTTGAACGAACCAAATATGTTGTCGGATTATAATTATCGATTGCCCAACCTGTTACTTCAAAAGAAACCTTATCTGTTGTACCATTATCTGCTTTATTAACAGTTCCCTTTTGAAGAGTTACCTTTGCGACACCGCGCTCAACATAAACTTCTGCAGGATCACCAGTCTTAGCAGCTAATTCTGAATCATAGATTTTATCTTTCAAATCAGTCAATGTAGTAACTTTTGTACCTGTAGCTGGAGCTGTACTACCACCATTGCTGCTAGCTAATGGAGCATTAGCCATATAGAAGCCCTCTTTTGTAAAGTCCTTGTCTTTTGTTGCATCAGCTTTTTCCAAGAAATTTTTGAAAGTTCCAGTAAATTTTGTACCATCAATAGTCAAAGAATTATCTTTATCATCAACAGTAAAGATACCATTCTTGTTAAGAATCACCAAAGCCTTAGCTTTGTTAATTGACTTTGTAACCTTCTGCACAATCTTCCTTGACTGAGTAGTAATGTTATCATCTGAAGGTGCAAGTTTTTTCCAAGGTTCTGTACTCAACTTATAAGCAGCTACAAATGTCGCACTATTTTCATCAGCACCATCGAACAAAAGAAGAGTAGCATCTTTCACAGCATACTCATTAGCCAAACCATCTTTAAACTGGTCATTGCTAGAATCAAAAGCACGAGAGCTACTACCTGACTGACTAGGCATATTAATAGTAAATGCTACATAGCCATCACCACTCTGATTAGAACCTGTGTTGTTACCACCACCATTCAGATCATCACTGCTAGAACAAGAACCGAGCATCAGCCCCGCCAATGCAACGGAAAATAATAAAGTTTTCTTCATCTTGTAACTTTTTATTGTTGTTATTAATATTTTATATCTTTACTTATAACCGCTCTTAAAAATCAAACTATGTTACATTTATATATGTTTGGTTTACAATTCATCTAATTGGTTATATTTGAGGTATTTTCTGAAGTTGTACTTAGAAAATTTTGACTGGTTCAGGAGACTGTTCCAAGCCAGGGCAGCGCCCTGACTCTAAGGAACAGCTATATTAACCTAAACAGACAGTATGTATAACTTTATAGATTCTGTAAATTTTCTTTTGCAGAAGCAACACCAGCCTTGGCAGCCTGCTCCAGATAATAACGAGCTTGCTTCTCGTTGCCCTTCAGTATCTCATAGACACCTCGGGCATTCTGGGCATCGGCACTGTTTCCTGCCTTGTCGAGATAAGATTTCGCACCATCTGCATCACCGGCATTCAAACGGGTAATGGCTGCATTCAGATTCGCTGTCTCGTTCTCAGGGAACATGCGGACGGCAATCTCCATCACATCATTAAACTCCTTGCTGCCTGGCTCGTAAGTCTGGGCTACCAGGAACATCTCCTCCTGACTCAACTGCTGTGGCTTGGTCTTGATAATCTCCTTTGCCTCTTCCACATCGAAAGGTTTCACCTTATAAGTAATGTGGTAGTCGGAATGACGGAGTGCCGGATACCAGGTATCGAGCATAAAGCGATACTGTGAAGGATACTGCTTCTTAATCTTCAACTCGCGGGCATCAGGATTCAGACTCTTATCATCAATAATCGCCAGAATGGCACTCTTATGCTCCAGGTTGCTACCTTTAATATAAGCAATCAGTCCGTCCCAATCCTCTGGAGTAGAAGAAACCGTAAAGAGACTGTTTGGCAACTTTACCATGCGGCGGACATAATCGGTAAGCGTCTTGGCACGGTTCTTTGCCAGATAATCATTGTGAGTATAAGGACTCTCAGGGGATGCATAACCATGAATGTTGATGCCACTCACTTCGAGGTTCTTATCTTCCTTCAAGGCATTGATGGTACGGATAATGCTATCCAACTGTTCCGGATTACGGCGATAATCAGGATGCAGCTCTATGCGGTCTACCGGGAAATCGATATAAGCACGCTTATCCAGATGGCGGACCTTGATTGCCTCTACCTCCGGACGGACGAAAGAAGCTAAAGGCTGGCGACGGCGAGAAACCGTGAAATCATTGCCATCCTGCAGATCACCACAACCGCAGAGGTCTTCGTGAATATCCAAATCGTAGTTTCTTTCCTTAGAAGAGAGAGGAACTGAGGCAAGATACTTCACGGTCTGCTGCTTCTTGTTGTCTCGCTTCACCACGAAAGCCTGAGGAGAAAGCTGCAACTGTTTCTTTCCAACCCCTCGGTCAAACATGATCTGCTGTCTTCTACCGTTGATAACAATCTCAGGCATCTTGAGCAGCTCACCCTTATGCCTGATCATCGGAGTATAGACAAGCTGGTTGTTGGTAGGGAGATCCAGGGAATCAAGATTCAGATCCATCGCAACCGTAATCAGGTCATTATGATGCGACATCTCTACATGAGATACCTGAATCTTATCGGCAGCCAACTTGAGACTCTTGCAATCCTGGGCTGCAAGAGGCATAGCCATCAAAAGAGAGCTGAATAATAATATGTAGTTCTTAAATTCTTTCATACTCATAGATTATGTTTAATGAGTTACAACATATAAATAAGAGAAATGGCTGCCTTGGTAGGACCCACGTAGTTGTCATGAGATGACTTCTCCTTCTCGCCACAGGCACCACACTTGAACTTTTCGTACTGGATATAATCATATCCGAAACCTACTGAGGTTTCCAAGTTCCAGTGCTTGGAAAGAGGCCATTGATAACCAGCGGTCACACCACCACCTACATACCATCCCTCATAGCGATGATTACGTAGAGATTTGAAAATGCCTAGGGGTAGCTTCACTCCTCCTGCATTAAACTGTCCGCCCATGGCATGAACACCCAAGAACCAGCCATTGAAGCTCTGGCAGAACCAGTAACGATATTCTGGTTGCAAAAGCCAATGACGGAGGCTTGACTGGTCGCCACCGGACTGTTTCCAAGGATTGAAGCCAAAGAATACCTGAGCGGTATGCTTCTTGCCTAAGGCAGTCTCGACACCGAGATTAGGAGTTGTTGTAGCCCAATATAAGAGGTTGGACTTGACTCCAATGTTTTGCGCATAATTAGCTAGTGATACAAATATGAGTAACACTGAAGCTAAAATCAATCGTTTAACCATCTATTAAAAGAGTTTAGTTAAGTCTATTTATTTATTTCGTTTTTACTATATCAATAGGTAATTATATAAATTAACCATTTACATGATAATTCGCATTTTCTTGGGGCAAAAGTAGGAAGAAAAAATGAATGGGGGGGGGGAATTTTCGCAACTTTTTGGTGGAAAAAACATTTTAGTACGTAATTTTGCTGATTTTATAATGAAAATCCACCATTCATTAACATTTTATGCATAGAATAAAGGTAAAAAAGTAAAAGGGTAAAAAGGTAAAAGGAGCTGCGACCATCTGCGAAATCCCAGACCGAACAGGTCAAAAATCTGGGCACATCAGTGAAATCTGTGGAAAAAAGAAAAAGCATCAAAGAAAAATCTGCGTCATCTGCGAAATCTGCGTGACAAAGAACCAATCCGCGTGAAAACAAAAAAGCCTCAGAAATCTTT
>ENA-OPSA01000110-OPSA01000110.1-human-gut-metagenome-genome-assembly--contig:-NODE-110-length-15065-cov-1.804597_pt1 | contig 15065 bp, 10 predicted proteins | sample MGYA00241804_ERZ501899 | MGnify/ENA primary metagenome ERZ501899 (study PRJEB25962, sample SAMEA2042110) | human gut metagenome | biome: human gut; feature: human-associated habitat; material: faeces...
ACCTATTTCTCCGGTACGGGCCGATTTCATGACAGCCTGTACGGTCTTCTCCACATTTTTGTCACGTACTACAATGGAAATCAGGATGCGTTCTATGGAACTGGTGTCATACACCACTCCCCGGTAGATACGACCTTCACGGGTCTTTCCGACACCTCTTACTTCATAGTAGGAGAACCATTCGATGTCGGCGGCTAATAATGCCTCCTTTACTTCTTCGAATTTGGTTCTACGGATGATTGCCTCAATCTTTTTCATAATAAATTGTATTTGTATTTTGTATTGTTTGTTATCCTGTGTAATCTTTTTTGCCTCTTGAAATCATTAATCCTATTGATGTTGTATTTGTATTGTAGTATATTTTTGTCAGAAACTTATGCCAAACACAAAGTAAGCTCCTTCTGTGGCCGGATTCCAAATAGCCTGGGCAAATATAGGCAGCGAGTAGGAATCTGTGATTTTGATTTCCTTGCTAGCTCCGAGGTATATATTTGAAACTTCAAATCCGCTTGCCCCATTGTTATAGAAGCTGGTTTCCCATGGAGTAGCACCTATTTCTGCCGACCAGTCCAGACCACCTAACTTGAAGGGGGCTGCGATGCTGAAGTAGGAAGAATAAGCACGGTTACCGTTTGCTTTTACACCATCAGCTCCAGCAAAGTTTGTATACCAGTTCACGGCTAAGGGACCGAAATCGTAACCGACTTGCGCTTCGAACACATGTGAAGTGTTGTGGGCACCATAGTGAAAATACTCAGGACCGACATCAAACCAATAATCAGTGACAGATACGCTGAATCCTCCCGTACTGTATCCTAAAGTAAGGTCGAATTCCTTGGTGTCTTCTTTATCCAGTCCGACAGAACCCCAGCCCGAAAGGGAGAAACCTTTGTAGGATACGGAAGCAGAGGGTTGGATGCTCACATTTCCTAAATCCTGTCCACGCCAGATGTATCCGCTTACAAGATCGGCTCCAATGTCAGCTTCTACTTTGTCTTGTGCCATTGAAATGACTGGAATGCCTGTCATTAAAAGCAGTGCGATTCCGGTGAGTTGCATTCTTTTCATTGCTTTCGTGTTTTTAGTTAATGTTTAAAACTCTTCACTTTTAGTTGTATTGTCTTTTTGTATTGTATTTAGTTGTATTATCTTTCTTTTTGTTTTATCGATATACAAATATACTTTCTTTTAGCTGTTCTTAAGCATAAAAAGGTGTACTTTCTTCTTTTATATTTTATATAGTGCAAAATTACTTGTTTTTACCCTATTTTAGGTTTAAGTTTGAAATATTTTTCATTGATTTTTCGCGAATTTGTTTTCTCGGCAGAAAACTTTCAGAGAAAAAATATTCTTCTTTCGATGATGAAGAGGAGGAAGTTAGGGATACGGAACTGTTTTTTCGTATTTTTGTAGGGTTTTAATTGAGAAAAGCATGTTTCCAAACGTATATTTGTTTAATCCGGATTATGATATGGCGATGGCCAATTTCACTCCTTATTATAAATCTCCTGCAGAGATTGTGCGTATGATTGCGGATTTATCTGCTCTTCCATGGTGGTTTGCTGAAGAAGGAAGTTGTGTGAAGGTGGAGAATATGGCTCTTGTATCTCTTTTGAAGAAGCAGTTGAAAGAGGTGTGTGGAGGAAGCATGGAGGTGGAAAGAAGGCTCGATGGGTTATTGCCGCGTGCAGCTTGGACGGCAGAATGGCCTTCAGCTCGTTATATTCCCTGGGGGTGGACACCTGCCTTGGTGCACCGGCTCAGACAGGAAGGAGTAGAAGAGCGCTTTTTGCCTTCGGAAGATGCTGTCAAGCGTTTCCGTTTTCTTTCGTCTCGTCAGCGTTGTCTGGAGGTATTGCCTGAATTAGTGAAGATAGATGGGACTTGTGGGGAGATGAAAGCCTGTGTGTCTTTGGTTGAACTGGAAGCGTATCTTCAGGAAAGAGGAGAGTTGGTATTGAAAGCTCCATGGTCGGGAAGTGGGAGAGGGCTGCTGAAAGTATCTTCTACCAGTTGGAATGCACAACTGGCTGGGTGGGCCGCACGTATTCTGAGGGTACAGGGGGTTGTAATGGCAGAGCCCATTTATGATAAAGTGGTTGATTTTGCGATGGAGTTTTATGTGGAGAAGCAGAATGGAGTCCGTTTTGCCGGTTATTCTTTGTTTGAAACAGATGCCCATGGAAATTACAAGCTTAATCTTCTGTTATCAAATACAGAAATTGAGCATCGGTTGTCAGCGTATGTATCTCGGGAGATTCTACATGAAGTAAGAAGCTGTCTGCTTTCCGTACTTCAACAGCTGTTGAAGGATGATTATGAAGGGTATTTGGGAGTAGATATGATGATTTGTCGCGTTGCAGGAGAGTATGTGGTGCATCCGTGTGTGGAGATTAATCTTCGCATGAATATGGGAGTGGTGTCTCGCCTGTTCTTTGATCGTTATGTTTCTTTTTCTTCTTCGGGACAATATGTGGTGGAACATTACGGGGCTGAGGGGGAGGCTTTGGAAAATCATCACAGGTGTTTATCTGCCTATCCGTTAAAGATTACTCAAGAAGGGCGTATCCTTCAAGGGTATCTGTCACTGACTCCGGTACAGGCAACTACACATTATCAGGTGTATGTGGTGGTGAACAATATGGGGTTGTAAAGAGGTTTTTGTTCTTTAAAATAAAAAGACAGACCGTTTTGATGCTTTCACATTCAAAACGGTCTGTTTTTATTTAGGATTCTTATTAATTCAACTAAGCATTAGAAGAAGAGGTAGCGCTGGTCTACAACTTTTGCTTTCTGATACAAATCATTGATAATCTGGTTTCCTGCAATGCGTACAGCCATGTTAGTCAATGTAGCTTCTTCTTGTTTTGCATCAAACTTCTCGCTTCCTTTTTCTTTTGCGTATACCTGAATCATGTATACTCCACCATTACCCTTGATAGGTGCGCTTACCTTGTTGGCAGCTGTTTTAGCAGCTACAGCACCGATAACCGGTTCGCTGCTGCGTGTAACTGAAATGTAAGCAGGAGCACTGAATGTAACGTGTTTTACAGAATCACTCACAGCATCCTTCATTCCCTTCACCTGAGCAATGGAGTTATACTTCTTCATTTCTTCCATAATCTTTTCAGCTTTCTTATCGCGGCGGATTTCAGCTCTCAGCATTTCAGCTACTGAGTTGATGTCGCGATAACCGGCTTCATGAATCTTGTCAAGAGCAACTACCATCAGATGATCGTTTTCACCACATTCATACAGCGGAGAAACTTCACCTGGTTTCGCAGCAAAAATCCATTTCAGTGCTTCACGAGTAGAACGTACGCCACCTACATAGTGTTCTGCGCTTGAAAGGTCTGTGCGAGGCATCAGTGTATAACCGCTTTCTTCTGCGTTCTTCACCATTGAGTCGATAGTAGTGTTCTGTGCTACAAACTGGCTGAATTTGTTGTATGCTGCATTGTAAGTTTCTTTGCTGAATTCTACTTCACGTTTAACGACAGCTACTTTGTATTTAGTCTGCATGCTCTTCTTGTTCATTACCTGCAGAATCAGATTAGCTTGTCCCATGTTGAGGTTAGCCAGTTCGTTTACAGGCTGGTTCAACAATGTGTTGATGAACTTGCTGTTGTCTGCATCCAGTTCAGAACCTTCCCAGCTCTGTGCATTTACCCAAGTTGCTTCACCTGTCTGTCCGTAAATCTTAGCTACGGCTGCGAAGTCAGCACCACCTTTCAATGCATTGTAAATACTGTCGGCCAGTGTTTTTGTCTTTTCTTCAGTGTCAGCATATACCTGAATCTGACGGAACTGGATTGAGTCAGGAGAAGAAACTTTTGCAAGCAACTTGAATGCATTGAATGAATCGTCTGTCTGATTGTAGTAAGGACCGTATACTTCGTTTACATTCGTAGAGTCAAGGCGTGAAGCCACGTCTGCAGGGAATACGGATTTGCTTACCGGAACGTCAGAGTAATTTACAGAAGAACCTGTAGAACGAATAAAAGTTCCAAAATCTGCTGTTGTGCTAGCCAATTGGTTGCTGTATTCAGTTACTTCTTTTTCTACAGCCTTACGGTCTGCATCAGACGGAACCACTTTTACGTCGATGTAACGGATGTCGCGTGTTTCTACCAGCTGCTTGAACTGTTCTTTCTTTTCGTTGTAGCGGTCTTTGATTTCACTGTCAGAAACCTGAATTGTAGAATCATTGATAGAGCTGTAAGGTACACCAGCTAACAACAGGTCACTCTGTTCTGTACGTGAGTTGAATGCATCTTCAGCAGCCACAGGGTTAGAGATCAAAGATTTTGCTACCAGGTTCTGATATTTTTCAGCCAAAGTGCTTTGTGCCAAAGTCTTTTCTACAAACTGCCAGAAAGCACCCATCTTCTGATAGTATTCTACATACTGTGCAGGCATTTGGCTTGCATTCAAGTTTGCATAATCTACCAGGAACTTCTTCAACATATCTTTATCGAACATACCAGTCTGCGGATTGCGGAAAGGAGTCTGCATCAGCAACGGATGTGTGCCTTGGTCAATGATGCTCTGTATTTCAGCGTCTGTCACTTTCAAGCCTAATTTTTCTGCCTGTTCAGCAATCAGCTTGTTGTTGACATAACTTTGCCATACCTGATCTTTCACGTTGTTCAACTGGTCTTCTGTCAGCGAATTCAATCCATTGGTCAGTTTGATGACTTCACTGAGTTCGTCCACCATTTTCTGATAATCTTGTGCACTGAGAACTTCCCCGTTCACTTCTCCTACGTCTTGTTTACCTTGGTGGGGCTGGAGTACTTTCCATGCGTCACCGGCAATAAATGCAAAAAGGGCAAGACCGATTACGATGACCAACAAAGGTCCTTTGCTTCGAATTTTTTGTAAAGTTGCCATTTAAAGTTATTATTTTTTTGTTTATTGTTTTTATAGTTCTGTTATTAGCGCACGAAGATACAAAAAATACTGTTTAGTCACTATTTTCTCTCAAAAAAATGCTTATTTCGTGGTAAACAGTTTGACCAATTCTATTTTATTGGCGCTTACTTTGATAATTTTAAAGGTAAAATTCTCAGTCTGAATGACGTCGTTTACTTTGGGTATGCTTTGACATTCATTCAGAATAAGTCCGCCGATGGTCTGGTAATTTTCGCTCTCAGGCAGATTCAGGCCAAAGGTTTCATTGGCTTTTTCTATATCTATTCTTCCAGAGAAGATGTATTCGTTATCTGATATTTGCTTGGCGACGATGGATGTGGTATCATGTTCATCTTCAATGTCGCCTAGGATTTCTTCAATCAAATCCTCCAATGCCACGATACCTGAAACACCTCCAAACTCATCTACTACTACAGCCAGTGAACGTTTTTGTTGTTTGAAGATTCGCATCAACTTGTGGGCAGCCATTGTTTCAGGCACAAAAGGGATGCTACGAATGCCATTTTGCCATTCGTCGTTGCTTCGGAACATTTCAGATGAATGAATGTATCCCACAATGTTGTCGATATTTTCTTTGTAAACGATTATCTTGCTGATGCCATTTTCAATAAATACCTTTTTGAGTTCAGTGAGCGGAGTTTCAAAATCCACAGCTATGATTTCCGTTCGAGGAATCATGCAGTCACGTATTTTGACATTGGAAAAATCAAGTGCGTTGCGGAATATCTTGATTTCATTGTCAATCTCTTCTCCTTCTTTTTCTTCAATACTGCTTTGTATGAAGTAATCTAGGTCGACTTTGGTAAATGCCTTTTCCCGGTCTTCTTTATTTGTCTTTACTCCTACAAGATGAAGAATACCGCTTGAAAGCATCGATGAGAAACGGCTGATGGGATAGAGTATGATGTAGCATACAAATGTCGGTACGCTGAAAAACTTCAGAGTAGCGTTGGGATTAATCTTGAAGAGTGTTTTGGGAAGAAATTCTCCGGTGACAAGAATAATCAATGTAGAAATTACGGTTTCTATGGGAACAAGCAATGCCTGATTTGAAATCACATCTGCAAGTATATAATGTTCAATAAGTTGAGCCATCAAAATACCATAGATGACCAATGCGATGTTGTTTCCTACCAGCATGGTGGAAATGAAATTATTTGAGTGCCGGTAGAATACGGAAAGGATATAAGACGATACATTGTTCGTCTTTTCCATTTCAAAACGCAATTTGTTGGAAGAAACGAAGGCGATTTCCATACCTGAGAAATAGGCAGAAAACACCATAGATATAAGTAGTTGGATGATAAGCTCCATACTAATAGTTTTATTTGGAAGTTTGTGTGCTGTCTGCCTGGACAGCATTGTCTTCAACGGTAAAAATTCCCGTATTGTTATAGATTTGGTATTCGGTCATTTGCTGATTGGATTCGAAACCGTATCCAGTCAGTACCTTGTCAACTTGTTCGATACGGATAAATTTATCGGAATAGATTTTTTCTTTTCCTTGATCCCAAAACATCAATTCCGTGTCGAATTTGTCGCCTCTTTGGCTTTGAATATGGACGTTTCCACGTAGCTCCCATAGTTTCTTGGGCTCATAGTAATAAGCTGTATCAGCTTTGATACTTGCATCTACATGGAAAAGGCTATCAAATTTCTCCAGATAGATTCCTTTTTCAAACGCCCAGAATGGAGGATTCCGATGGCTGTAGATAAGCCATTCTGCTGTAATAATCTTGTATCTGATCATTCCTGAGTCAGACACGAGGGTGGTTACTCCTGTAGTACGCATATCGGGAAGAGAATCTCCTTCTTTTACGGCTGCAGCAGTAGGTTTCTCTTTGTTTCCGCATGCAGGAACAAAAAGAAACATAACAGTTGCCCATGTGGCAACTGTTATGTTGATAAATAGCCTATATATGTGCTTTTTAAGTTTGGCTGACATATATTTATCTGATGGTTGTAGTTTCTCCAATCCATCCACCGATTGTCACAGAGTTACCTTTTTTCAAACCAAGGAAGAAGAGGTCTTCATCTTTCGGGGTATGTCCGGCATATGTGTTGATCAGCTTCTGGGCTTCTTCTGCTACGCTGGGATCTACACTCTTTGCACGTTGCAATTTATCAATAGCAGCAAAGTAAGTACATTTGTTCAAAGCTGCTTCGTCGCTCCAGTTCGGGCTTGATGCATACATTTGTGCAATCAGGATATAAGCCTTTCCGTAGCTTCCGTTGAAAGAAATAGCTTTGTTGGCATATTGTTTAGCTTTGCTCAACTGTTTTTTGCTGAACAATACAACTGCTGCGCTGTATGCATAGTCAGCTTTCTTTTCTGCTTCCTGTTCCAGTTCGATAGCCTGGTCAAAGTACTGTACGCTCTTGTCCAAGTCACCTTTTTTGTAGTACATGTAAGCACATCCAGCAGCAGTTGCAGCTGTAGGTTCCATTGCATGTGCAGCTTCAGAAGCAACGAAATAAGCTTCTTCTTCTGTACATTTCAGCATCTGCATTACATTAATCACCTGTTTCAGGTATTCCAAGTTTGTCTTATTCTGACTTACTTTCGGGCCATAGATAGCCTGCAAGTTTTCGCAGCTGGCAGCATCACTATTGATGAAATAAGCATCAACGTTGTCTTTTGCTGTTTTCAGCAGTTTTTTATCTCTTTCTTTAGTAGCTGCTTTCAGAGCTTCATCTGCATAACCTGATGCTGTCAGGTAGTCTTGGATAAACTGTTCTTTATGAGTGTCATCGCTCTTTAATTTGCGGGCAGAAATGTCCATCAAATCTTGGAACATGAAATAATCAGATGTAGCTTTTTCCAAGTCGACAGCTTCTTTAATCATTTGGTAAGCCTTGTTTACGTCTACATTAGCTCCGGAGAAGATGATGTAGTCATGAGCTTTCATTCCAAGAATAGATCCTTTTGTTGTTGGAGTTTTTACCAACTGATTCAATCCGTCAAGATACTTGATGCGTTGATCGTGTACGGCCATCAGTTCGTCAAGATACTTTTTTTGTTGTGCGGCATCTTTAGAGCTGGCAATCAAGGCACGTAAAATTTTAGCTCCGTTTGTATAAGTACTTACTTGAGCTAAAGGAGCTTCTGTGAATACAGCCATCCAAGGCTTGTATGCATCTGTGAAGTTGTCAGTTTTTACGTATTCACTGTAAATACTGATGTTTTGCAAGCAACGGATACTGTCTTCTCCATGTCCGAAACGAGATCCGTCTTCTACACCTTTCTGAGCGAAAGCTGCTGTGGTGCCTAAAGATAAAGCACACAGCATTGTAAACATTTTCATTTTCATCGTATGTAAGATTAGTTGTTCATTGTGTTTATTTTCATATTAATTTACTCTCCATTTCATGAACCAGTGTTCGTTGAATGTCAATCCTATTTTTAGGACGAACCGATTTTCCGATAACATGTCGCTTACAGAAGGAGTGGCATGGATGTACTGACCGGTAATGCTTAGTACACTGTTTCGTTGGTATAGTTTAAGTGGTAAACCTAGTCCCACGCTGACGCCATATTCCTTAGGACCATCTATCATATTTTGTGAAACTGGAATCTGAAGATTAGAGTTTGCATAATAGAACCCTGCTCTATAGCGTATACGGGTAAAATAGTTTCGTCCGAACTCTTTAGGTAAAAACTCTGCTCCAATAGCTACTTTGGATCGATCCTGATATAAGTCCGTGCGGTTATTATATTTTACTCCACTCCATTTTTGCAGTGTATAATCAGCTTCTACTGTCAAATTTTTTTTATATTTCCAAGCTAAACCTCCTCCATATATATGAGGAATTCCATAGGAGTCATTAATTTGTTCTTGATTTACTACAGAGTAGTTCGAACCATTAGTAATCTGTGTACCTTGCGTATCGTGTCCATTTAAAGTATGTCCCAAACTATAAGTAAGCCCTAATGTCAGTTCATTTTGTTTATTTATAGGTTGAGTGTATTGAAGGCCAAAACTAGCATTGTAACTGCTGATAGACAAAGTATTGTAGGTTATGGTTTGGTCACCTCCATTACTGAGGGTCGCTGTCGTCTGGTAATTCAGTTTCCCATACAAATAACCAATATTGGCTCCGATAGATAGGTTGTCCAGAATCTTGAATCCCAGTCCTCCAAAAATTTGTTGTAGACCTCCATCTCCATAGAAATTATTGGATATAGTTACGTCACTGCTATTTTCTATTTCCTTTGAACGGGTAAAATTATATCCCACAGTGGAAAAAGGAGTATATCCAATAGTCATACCCAGTCTTGGATGTAAGCGAAATTGCATTCCGATATAATCAAAACTGGAGTTCTTGGCGTTGGCTTTATATTTCCCTTCTTGGAAGTTGGAACTTTTTAAAGACATACCTGCATCAAAGATAAAGGAAAGAGAATCCACGGCCGTATAAGAAGCTGGATTCATGGCATTAATGTGCTCAGACGTTCGGAGTGCATATCCAACTCCTCCCATTGCTGCATTGTTTGTAAAGCTCTGGTCAAACATGTCTCCAAGTCCATAACGTGTATAAGGTGAATTAGTGCTTATTTGTGCACATACCATAGTAGAGCTAGCTAAAAGCCATGAACCAACAAGTATTTTCTTACTTAACATTATAATTCAATATTCTGTTTAAACCTTTCAATACTAAAAATCTATCTGCAAAGATGATACTTTTTAAATTTGTATCAAAAGAAAATTTATCTCCTCCAGTTAAAAAAACCAAAAGGTCGGGATATTTCTTTTGTAGCAGAGTGATATAACCAATGATTTCGAATTCTATGCCTCTTATAACTCCGGCACGAATCGCGGTCTCTGTGTCAAATCCGAATTCAGGCGTTTCACCTTTTCTTTCGATTAGGGGAAGTTTGTCACAGCACGCATTCAATGTCTTGAAGCGGGTGTATATTCCAGGTGAAATGTTTCCTCCCCAATAATTCCCTTCCGCGTCTATGAATTCATAAGTTAGTGCAGTCCCTGCGTCTACTACTAGCAGGTTCCTTCCAGGTGAAATATAGTTAGCACCTACCACGGCTGCTAACCGGTCCATTCCCAAAGTCTCAGGTGTTTTGTATAAATTATGAATAGGGATGGGGGTTTTGTGGTTGAGCTCAATAATTTCAAATGGAACTCCAGCCAATTGGCGTCTTATGGTATTACTGAGCGTGATGACTGATGCAATGATACCTCTTTTAATTGGATATTTGTTACACAACATAGACAGCCAGTCCAGCGAATGATTGGACCCTCTTAAAACCTCCACCACTTTGTCACCATCAAATACTGCCAGTTTTGCAACAGTATTGCCGATATCAATTACTAAATTCACGTTTTTCTTCTTTATTTCGCTTGCAAAGTAAGACAAAATTTGGATATGAACATCAATAAAACTGATTATTTATTTCGTTCTTATGGCAGAATCCATGTATTTTTGCATGCAGAAAAAAATATTATGAATTATTCAGATACCTCGGGAAGTCTTGGTATTTGGTTGATATTTGCATTAGTTTATGAAAAAGAAGTTTGTTTTTTTGCTGTGTGCTACTTTGATAAGCTGTGTTTTTTCTTCAACCAAAGTTTGGGGGGGAATTTCTAGTGATATAAAAAAAGTACCACAAACTGATAGTATTCAGTTTAGTTTGCTGACGTGTGCGCCAGGTAGTGAGATATATGCACTTTTTGGACATACGGCTATTCGCTACCAGAATTTTTCTAAAGGAGTAGATTTAGTGTTTAATTATGGTATGTTTAGTTTCGATACTCCTCATTTTGTATATCGTTTTGTGAAAGGTGAAACGGACTATCAGTTAGGAATCACACCTTATTCTTATTTTGAATCGGAATATGCATTCAGGGGTTCTTCAGTTTATCAGCAGGTCCTGAATTTGACATACTTGGAGAAAATATCTTTATTGAAATTACTTCAGGATAATTATCTACCGGAAAACAGGGTTTACCGTTATAATTATTTTTATGATAATTGTACGACTCGTGCTCGTGATCAGATAGAAAGAAGTATTCAGGGAAAAGTTGTGTATCCTTCCGTAGATTGGCATAAAACTTTCAGAGGGATTGTGCATGAATTTACCAAAGGGTCTCCGTGGGATGAATTGGGTATAGATTTGTGTCTTGGGGCGGAAGCTGATAAGCCGATAGATATAAGGCAGCAAATGTTTGCTCCGTTTTATATGCGTTATTTTGCTCAGGATGCATACATTCAAACTCCTGATGGTGTCAGACGGCCTTTGGTTTTGCGTGAGGAAAAGATTGTGGATGCGGAGCTGGAAACAGAATCTTCCTGGGGAATAAGTCCGATGGTAGCTGCTACTTTATTTTTGCTTTTGAATGTGATTATCGGATTCTTTCAGTGGAAGAAGCAAATGATTTTCTGGGGATGGGATATATTATTGTATGCAGCTCAAGGAATAGCCGGCTGTATTATTGCTTTTCTGTTTTTCGTCTCTTCTCATCCGACTGTAGGTTCAAACTGGTTGCTGGTTTTGTTTAATCCGTTGCCATTGTTTTACCTGCCTTTTATGATTTATCGTGAGTTAAAACATAAAAAAGACTTGTATCATGCTTGTAATCTCGTGTATTTAACACTTTTTATAGTGCTATTCCCGTTTTTACCGCAAGATTTTAATTTAACAGTATTACCTTTGGCACTCGGTTTGCTGGTAAATGCTGCAAGCCATGTATTAGTATTGAATAAAAAGTAATGAAAGAACGTATACTGACATCTTTATTGACTGTATTTGTCATCTCTGGAATTCAGGCGCAGGCTCCTTCTCCAGTTCCAAGATTGGTGGTGGGGTTGACGATTGATCAGTTGAGGGCAGATTACATAGAAGCTTTTTCTGCATTGTATGGGGAAAGAGGGTTTAAACGCCTTTTAAAAGAAGGGCGTATATATACCAATGCGGAATATGATTTTATTAATGTAGACCGTTCGTCGGCGACGGCTTCGATTTATACAGGCACTACACCTTATTATAATGGTATACCTTCTAACCGGTGGATGGACCGCGGGTCTTTACGGATTATAAAATCTGTAGACGATCAGGATTTTATGGGAGTATACACCTCTGAAAACTCTTCAGCTAAGTTGTTACGTTGCTCTACTTTGTCGGATGAATTGAAGGTCGCTACTCAGGGACGGGCTGAAGTCTATTCAATTGCACCGACTCGTGAGATGGCTGTTTTAGCTGCCGGGCATGCAGCAAATGGCGCTTTTTGGTTGAATGATGAAACAGGGAAATGGGCCGGCACGACTTACTATGGTGATTGCCCGTTGTGGGTGAGCAATTATAATGACAAGGAGGGGCTTGATTTTCGTATCAACAACTTGGAATGGCTCCCTTATTTGCCGGTAACTTCTTATCAGTATATCACTACTGAAACCAAGCAGCTTAGCTTTAAGCATAATTTCTCGGATGAGCGTTTGGATAAATATAAGAAGTTTAAAACAAGCCCATATATAAATGACGAGGTAAATCGTTTGGTGAATGCATGTTTAAGCAATACACAAATTGGTCAGGATGCAGCTCCGGATTTATTGACCTTGTCTTATTATGCAGGAAATTATGATCACAAACCCAATACGGAATATGCGATGGAAATACAGGATATGTATGTCCGTCTGGATAATAGTATTGGAGATTTGTTGGATTTGATAGATCGTAAAATCGGGCTTCGTAATACTTTGTTCTTCATCACTTCTACGGGTTATACCGATCCGGAACCTGTGGATCCGGTTAAATACAGGATTCCTGGTGGAGAATTTCATATTAAGCGCTGTGCAGCTTTGCTGAACATGTATTTAATGGCCCTTTATGGGCAAGGTCAATATGTGGAGACCTATTATGACCGACAGATTTATTTGAATCATAAGTTGATAGAAGAACGTAAACTGAATTTGGTGGAAGTTATGACCCGTTCTTCGGAGTTTGTGGTGCAAATGAGCGGGGTACAGAATGCTTATTCAGCACAGCGTTTACTTTTGGGGGCATGGACTCCGAAGATTGGAAAAATTCGAAATACATATAATCAAAATTGCTCGGGTGATATTTATGTAGAAGTAATGCCTGGATGGTCCGTAGTCAACGAATATTCTCAGAAAATAGAGGTCGTTCGTGAAGCATATACTGCGGCTCCTCTTGTGTTTATGGGGTTTGATGTAAAGCCTGAAAAGCTTTATTCTCCGGTGAAAATTACTTCAATTGTACCCACTTTAGCTCATTTCATGCGTATACGGGCACCAAATGCTTGCTCGGATGCTCCAATGATTAATATTCGTAAATAAATATTATGCGAATAATTCGTAATTTACCTATCTTTGTAGCGGTAGGATTAAAAAATAATTAATTAGTAAATAATAAAAAGAAATATACAATGGGATTTAATGAATTTATAAGCAAGCTGTTCGGAAACAAGGCGACTCGTGACATGAAGGAAATTCAGCCGTGGGTAGAAAAGGTAAAAGCCGTTTATCCGGAAATTTCCAAGTTGACGAACGATGAACTACGTGCGAAAACAGAAGAATTGAAGAAGTTTATCAAGGATTCAGCCGCAGAAGAAAATAAGAAGATTGAGGAGTTGAAAGCTACTATTGAATCAACTGACCTTGAAAAACGTGAGGCTATTTTCTCTCAGATTGATAAGTTGGAGAAAGAAGTCCTGGAAAAATACGAGAAAGCACTTAGTGAAGTGTTGCCGACTGCTTTTTCTATTGTAAAAGATACAGCTCGCCGTTTATCAGAAAATGAAGAACTGGAAGTAACAGCTAGCGATTTTGATCGTGAACTTGCTGCACAGGGACGTGACTTTGTTCGCATTGAAGGTGACAAAGCTATTTGGAAAAACCATTGGAAAGCGGGTGGAAACGAAATGACCTGGAACATGGTACATTACGATGTACAGTTGTTTGGTGGTGTGGTATTACATCAGGGTAAGATTGCGGAAATGGCAACCGGTGAAGGTAAAACCTTGGTAGCAACGCTTCCGGTGTTCCTGAATGCCTTGACTGGTAATGGAGTACACGTGGTAACTGTCAACGATTATTTGGCAAAGCGTGACTCTGAGTGGATGGGCCCGCTCTATATGTTCCATGGACTGAGTGTAGATTGTATTGACAAGCATCAGCCTAACTCTGAAGCTCGTCGTCGTGCCTATATGGCAGATATTACTTTTGGTACCAACAATGAATTCGGTTTCGATTATTTGCGTGATAATATGGCCGTTTCTCCGAAGGATTTGGTACAGCGCAAGCATAATTATGCCATTGTCGATGAGGTGGACTCTGTATTGATTGATGATGCACGTACGCCGTTGATTATTTCTGGTCCGGTGCCTAAAGGCGACCAGCAATTATTTGAAGTGCTTCGTCCGTTGGTAGAACGTCTGGTAGAAGCGCAGCGTAAACTGGCTACCCAGTATCTGGCCGATGCCAAGCGTTTGATTGCTTCAGATAAGAAGGAAGATCAGGAAGCTGGTTTCCTTGCTCTTTTCCGTAGCCACAAGGCATTGCCTAAAAACAAACCGTTGATTAAGTTCCTGAGCGAACCGGGTATCAAGGCTGGTATGCTGAAGACGGAAGAAATCTACATGGAACAGAATAACAAGCGTATGCCGGAAGCGGTAGAGCCTTTGTTTTTTGTGATTGATGAAAAACTGAAGAGTGTAGATTTGACTGATAAAGGTGTGGACCTGATTACTGGTAACTCACAGGATCCTACCTTGTTCGTACTTCCTGATATTGCAGCTCAGCTGTCTGAACTTGAAAATCAGAAAGGGCTATCTGATGAAGAACGTCTGGCTAAGAAAGATGAGCTGATGACTAATTACGCTATTAAGGCAGAACGCGTACATACCATCAATCAGCTGTTGAAGGCATATACCATGTTCGAAAAAGATACAGACTATGTGGTAATGGATGGTCAGGTAAAGATTGTCGACGAACAGACAGGACGTATCATGGATGGTCGTCGTTGGAGTGATGGTTTGCACCAGGCTGTAGAAGCGAAGGAAGGTGTGAAGGTAGAAGCTGCTACACAGACTTTTGCAACTATCACCTTACAGAACTACTTCCGTATGTACCATAAATTGTCTGGTATGACCGGTACT
>ENA-OPSA01000125-OPSA01000125.1-human-gut-metagenome-genome-assembly--contig:-NODE-125-length-13966-cov-1.750413_pt1 | contig 13966 bp, 18 predicted proteins | sample MGYA00241804_ERZ501899 | MGnify/ENA primary metagenome ERZ501899 (study PRJEB25962, sample SAMEA2042110) | human gut metagenome | biome: human gut; feature: human-associated habitat; material: faeces...
ATTCTTGGGTAATGTGGTACCGTTCGTGGATGAAATGCCGGTAGTTCACAATACACGTGGTGTTCCTGTTCCTCCCGATCCGAATGGTCCTACTTCACTTTACTTCTTTAAGACAGCTGTGGAACCTCATATTGGGGATGTACAGTATTTTAAAGTTATGAGTGGTGTAGTGCATGAAGGCGATGATTTGAGCAATGCAGACAGAGGCTCGAAAGAACGTATGGCGCAGCTTTATGTATGTGCAGGTGCCAATCGTGAAAAAGTAGACGAACTGCGTGCGGGAGATATTGGCTGTACAGTAAAATTGAAAGATGTGAAGACGGGCAATACCTTGAATGGCAAGGATTGTGAGAACCGATTCAATTTCATTAAATATCCGAATCCGAAGTATACGAGAGCTATCAAGCCGGTAAATGAAGCCGACACAGAAAAGATGATGGCTGTATTGAACCGTATGCGTGAAGAAGACCCGACTTGGATTGTAGAACAGTCTAAGGAATTGCGTCAGATTCTGGTACACGGTCAGGGAGAATTCCATTTGCGTACATTGAAATGGCGTTTGGAAAACAACGAAAAGTTGCAGATTCAGTTCTATGAACCTAAGATTCCATATCGTGAAACAATTACTAAGTCGGCTCGTGCAGACTATCGTCATAAGAAACAGTCGGGGGGTGCCGGACAGTTTGGTGAAGTTCACTTGATTGTAGAACCTTATTATGAAGGTATGCCTGCTCCGGAAGTGTATAAGTTCAACGGTCAGGAGTATAAGATGAACGTGAAGGGTACGGAAGTAATCGACTTGGAATGGGGTGGTAAACTCGTGTTTGTCAACAGTGTAGTTGGTGGAGCAATTGATGCCCGTTTCATGCCGGCTATTTTGAAAGGAATCATGAGTCGTATGGAACAAGGACCGCTGACTGGTTCGTATGCACGTGATGTACGTGTTATTGTGTACGACGGTAAGATGCACCCGGTAGATTCGAATGAAATTTCCTTCATGCTGGCTGGTCGCCATGCGTTTAGTGAAGCATTTAAGAATGCAGGTCCGAAGATTTTGGAACCGATTTATGATGTGGAAGTATTCGTTCCGAGTGATAAGTTGGGTGACGTGATGAGTGACATGCAAGGTCGTCGCGGTATGATTATGGGTATGACCAGTGAAAAAGGATATGAAAAGTTGAGCGCTAAAGTTCCATTGAAAGAAATGTCGAATTACTCTACAGCTTTGAGTTCATTGACTGGAGGTCGTGCTTCATTCATTATGAAATTTGCCAGCTATGAACTGGTTCCGACGGATGTACAGACCAAGCTGATGAAGGAATTTGAAGAGCAAGAAAAGGACGAAGCATAATATTAGTTGTGATTTTTATAGATAAAAAAGCCGTGTTTCTTAAAAAGCACGGCTTTTTTTGTTTAACTTAGCTTAAACAAAACCCTCTGTTTATTTGTTATTAATCTAAAATTCTATTATTTTTGTAATGTATAGGTGCTTAAAATAATAGATAGTGAAGAATTTATCAGGTAAAATTTGATTTATGGTTAATATACGACAAAATCTTATTTAAAGCTTGTTAATCTATTAGCGTCGTATTTGTCAGGTTGTTAAATTTGTCCATATGAAAAAATCGACTATTTGGATATTAGGAGTTGTAATGGGACTGTCTTTCTTGAGCTTGCTCTATTTGCAGGTAAGCTATATTGAGGAGATGGTCAAAATGCGGCGTAGTCAGTTTGAAGAGAATGTAAACCGCAGTTTGGGAAAGGCTGTGCATAACTTGGAACTGGTTGAAACAAAAAAATATTTGGAGAAGGATGTAGCGGCGCAAGAACGTGCTGCGTTGTTGTCCAGGCAATACCAGGAAAAGAATGAAGCCGGTGAAAATGTGGTAGAACATCATCAGTATACGATTACGGCACCTGATGGTTCTACTTACTCTACTTTTGAGTTGAAGACTATTATGAATCGGCCATCAAATGTGCCGAAGGTGGTCATCTCTACAGGAAGAACTATTCCGCAGACATCACGTGCATTGCAGGAGGTCCTTAAAGAACGTTATGTATATCAACGTGCATTGCTGGATGAGGTAGTGTACAATATTCTTTATACGGCAAGTGACAAGCCTTTGAAAGAAAGAGTCAACTTTAAACAGCTTGATCATTTTCTGAAAACAGAACTATTTAATAATGGTATCGATATTCCCTATCACTTTTCGGTGACAGATCGGGATGGGAAAGAAGTGTACCGTTGTTCGGATTATGTGCATGACGATGAAAAAATCTACTCTCGTTTGCTCTTTGAAAAAGATCCTCCTGCGAAGATGGGCTTTGTGAATATTTTCTTCCCCACACTGGATAATTACATATTCAGTTCTGTGAAGTTTATGATTCCGTCTATCATCTTTACAGTCGTGTTGTTGATTACGTTCATTTTTACGATCTATATTATTTTCCGTCAAAAACGGTTGACTGAAATTAAGAATGATTTCATCAATAATATGACGCATGAGTTTAAAACTCCGATTTCTACCATATCATTGGCTGCTCAAATGCTGAATGATCCGGCTGTAGGTAAGTCGCCTGTAATGTTTAAGCATATATCAGGAGTTATTAATGATGAAACAAAGCGTTTGCGTTTTCAGGTAGAAAAGGTGTTGCAGATGTCTATGTTTGAAAGGCAGAGTGTAACACTTAAGAAAAAGGAGATTGACGCGCATGAATTGATCAATGGAGTTGTGAATACTTTCCGTTTGAAAGTAGAGAAAAACAATGGTACGTTAGAGGCGGAATTAAATGCGCAGGATCCGGTGATTTTTGTGGACGAGATGCATTTCACCAATGTGGTATTCAATTTATTGGATAATGCGGTGAAGTATAAGAGTCCGGATCGTGACATTGCATTGAAAATCCGTACGTGGAATGAAAGTGGGAAACTATGTATTTCTATTGAGGATAACGGTATCGGGATTAAAAAAGAAAATTTGAAAAAGATATTCGACAAGTTCTATCGGGTTCATACCGGAAACTTGCATGATGTGAAAGGTTTTGGACTTGGCTTGGCTTATGTGAAAAAAATAATCGCAGATCATAAGGGCTCTATCCGGGCTGAAAGCGAATTGAATGTAGGAACAAAATTTATAATTACTATACCATTATTTAAAGAAGAATAAGATATGGACGACAAATTGCGTATTTTGCTGTGCGAAGATGATGAGAATCTTGGCATGCTTTTGAGAGAATATTTGCAGGCAAAAGGTTACAATGCTGATCTTTTCCCAGATGGAGAAGTCGGATTCAAGGCTTTTCTGAAGAGTAAATATGATTTGGTAGTAACTGACGTGATGATGCCTAGAAAGGATGGTTTTACTTTGGCGCAAGAGATTCGTCAGGCAAATGCAGAAGTTCCTATTATTTTCTTGACTGCTAAAACGCTGAAAGAAGATATTCTGGAAGGATTTAAGATTGGTGCGGATGATTATATTACGAAGCCTTTCAGTATGGAAGAGCTGACATTCCGTATTGAAGCTATCTTGCGTCGTGTACGTGGAAAACGTAACCGTGAAAGTACAGTGTACAAGATTGGTCGTTTTACCTTTGATACTCAGAAACAGATTTTGTCAATTGGTGACAAACAGACTAAGTTGACTACAAAAGAATCTGAATTGTTAGGCTTACTTTGTGCACATGCAAATGAAATTCTTCAGAGAGATTTTGCATTGAAAACTATCTGGATTGATGACAATTACTTCAATGCAAGAAGCATGGATGTATATATTACAAAATTGCGTAAGCACCTGAAAGAAGATGATTCAATTGAAATTATCAATATTCACGGAAAGGGATATAAATTGATTACTCCGGAAGGTGAATAAAGACTTTTCGGAAGTGAGCAATAAAAAAGCCTGAATGTTTAATTCAGGCTTTTTTATTGCTGTTGATTGAAAAATCAATCTGTAATTCTTTTGTTCAGGATGATATATGAAATCAATCCGGCAACAACGAGTAACAAAGAAACTCCCAATACTGCGTTGTTGTTCACATTACCTGTTGCATAGCTTGCAATGAGAATCACAGCACCGATGATAACCAATATCACTCCTAAATTCTGTAATAAGCTTTTCATGTGTGTCTTCTTTTTTATGGTTTATTTATTCATGGTTACAAATTAAAGCATAATTCTTTTATCCGAAAAATTATTTCGTGAAAAAAAACGGAAATTTGAGCATATATGTAGGTCGTTTTATAAAAGCTTGACAAATGAAATGATTTTTATGTTTCTATTAAATGCCAGATAGGTAAAAAACTTCCGTTTTTTAGTCTTTTGTGTTATTGAAGATTTTTCGAAGTACTTCTTGACTAATTCTCAATTCTTCTAATGTTAGTCCGTGCAAAGCTTCTTTTAATGTCTTGTTGGCTATAAAGCGTGCTTTCTCCTCTAATTTTTTACCAGTTTCTGTCAGATGAATTTTATTGGTCCGACGGTCTTTTTTGTCTGATACACGTATAACTAGGTGCAGTTTTTCCATATTGTCGATCAGACGGGTCATACTGGGTTTGTCTTTAAAGGTTGCATTGCATAGCTCTTGCTGGGTAACTCCGTCCTTTTCCCAAAGGTAGAGTAGTACGGTCCATTGCTCCGGTGTAATTTCCATGTCATTTAATCGGAAGTTCCGGCTCAGTTTTCTGTTAATGGCGGCCGATACTTTTCCGTTTAAAATGGCAAATATCAGCTGAATGTCAAAATTGAATTGTTCTATCATGTAATTATTGTTTAAACAACTTTGCAAATATACGACATTTCACCTATATATAAAGTAGGGAGAGGAGAGTTTGGAAGATAAATCTCTCTTTTTTAAGAATCTTTATTGCATAAATATATGAGAAGTCTTGGTTTCTTAATTGAAAAGTCGTACCTTTGCCGCGCAAATAAAAAATCATTATTAATTAATTTAATTAACGAATAGTATGAATCAATACGAAACCGTTTTCATTTTAACTCCCGTTTTGTCTGATGTTCAGATGAAGGAAGCGGTAGAGAAGTTCAAAGCTATCCTTACTCAGGAAGGTGCGGAGATCATCAATGAAGAAAACTGGGGATTGAAAAAATTGGCTTACCCAATTCAGAAAAAATCTACAGGATTCTATCAACTGATTGAATTCAAAGCAGAACCGTCTGTAATCGAGAAGCTGGAAGTTAACTACCGTCGTGACGAACGTGTAATCCGTTTCTTGACTTTCAAGATGGATAAGTACGCTGCAGAATACGCTGCTAAGAGAAGAAATGTAAAATCAACTAAAAAGGAGGAAAACTAATCATGGCACAGCAACAATCAGAAATCAGATATTTAACTCCGCCTTCAGTAGACGTTAAGAAGAAAAAATACTGTCGTTTCAAAAAGAGCGGTATTAAGTACATCGACTACAAAGATCCTGAATTCTTGAAGAAATTCTTGAACGAACAGGGTAAAATCCTTCCGCGCCGTATTACAGGTACTTCATTGAAGTTCCAGCGTCGTATTGCGCAGGCTGTTAAGAGAGCTCGTCACTTGGCTTTGCTGCCTTTCGTAACTGATATGATGAAATAATAAAGGAGGAATAAGAATATGGAACTGATTTTGAAAGAAGACGTAGTTAACTTGGGCTACAAGAATGATATTGTAACCGTTAAGTCTGGTTATGGTCGTAACTATCTTATTCCGACAGGTAAAGCTGTGATTGCTTCTCCGGCTGCAAAGAAAATGCTGGCTGAAGAATTGAAACAGCGTGCTCACAAATTGGAGAAGATTAAGAAAGATGCTGAAGCTGTTGCAGAAACATTGAAGGGTGTTTCTTTGACTATCGCTACAAAGGTAAGTGCAACAGGTGTTATCTATGGTTCAGTAGGTAATATTCAGATTGCTGATGAATTGGCTAAGTTGGGTCACAACATCGATCGTAAGATCATCGTTGTTAAAGACACTGTAAAAGAAGTTGGTCAGTACAAAGCTATCATCAAACTTCACAAGGAAGTTTCTGTAGAAATTCCTTTCGAAGTAGTTGCAGAAGAAGCTTAATTTGTATCTGTAAATACTTTAATAAATCCCCCGAATGGACAATGATCTGTTCGGGGTTTTTTATTTTGTGGAGTTGGGAAAACTTGATAAGAAGTTGGGTATATAGAGCTTGAGTTTTCTTCTCTCTTGGTTTGAGAAGTTCAGGTGTGTGAATGAAGTATTAGAAAAATGAGGTAGGAGAATGTATGTATTCTGTTGTTTAAATTAAGAATAGGGATGGAGGTAAAATATATTTGTATGGGTGAGGCTAAGTGGACAGGAAAATTGTGTGATGAAATAATAAGATGGGGTGTATTGGGCTGGTTACTAAAAGGGTATAAAAAAAGTCTGTAGGCTGAGCTTACAGACTTTCAATTCTCTCTGATGTTCGAGATTATTCAGCTACTACTGCTGAGTCAGCGCTAACTGCAGCTGAATCGCAAACTACTGCTGCTGAATCAACAACCGGAGCTGCTTCTTCAACTACTGCTACTGAATCTGAATCAGATGCAACTTCACTGTTAGCTGCTTTGTTTCCGCAAGAAGCGAAAGAAACTGCAGCAAATGCTACGAACAAGAATACTAATTTTTTCATTTTCTTTGCTTTTTAAATCTGTAATACTTATGTTGTTTTCTTAAAACGCTGCAAAGATATAGACTTTTTCAATACGTTGTTCTCTTTTTAGTCACTTTTTTCAAAAAAATATGTTTTATAACCTATTTGCTTGAATTATAACATGTTGCAAAACATAAAATTTTTCTTCGTATTCTGAGAAATTTCTTAAAAGATAAAGAAATATGTGTAGGAGCAGTGAATAGAGGTTGTAAATTCAGAAACACGTTTCAGAAATCGTGAATAATGTGTACCTTTGCAAACTTCTAAAATTGTAAAGAGATATGATTGATACAACTATTTTTCAGGATAAAGTAGCTGTTTATTATACGTTGGGCTGTAAGCTTAATTTTGCAGAGACCTCTTCTATCGGAAAAACGTTAAAGGAAGCAGGAGTTCGAACAGCCAGAAAAGGTGAAAAAGCAGATATTTGTGTGATTAATACCTGTTCGGTGACAGAAATGGCAGATAAAAAATGTCGGCAAGCCATTCATCGTCTTTCTCGTCAGCATCCTGATGCATTTATTGTGGTAACCGGCTGCTATGCTCAGCTGAAACCCGGGCAGGTGGCTGATATAGAAGGAGTGGATTTGGTATTAGGAGCAGAACAGAAGGGTGAGTTGATGAATTATTTAGGCAACTTGCAGAAACATACGCATGGAGAGGCTGTAGTTACTGCTACCAAAGATATTCGTACTTTTTCTCCTTCTTGTTCTCGTGGGGATCGTACCCGTTATTTCCTGAAAGTACAGGATGGATGTGATTATTTCTGCTCTTATTGTACCATTCCATTTGCACGAGGAAGAAGCCGTAATGGAAAGATAGAAGATTTGGTGACACAAGCTCGGCAGGCAGCAGCTGAAGGTGGAAAAGAAATTGTGCTGACCGGAGTGAATATCGGTGATTTTGGAAAGTCAACAGGTGAAACTTTCTTTGATTTAGTAAAGGCCTTAGATGAAGTGGAAGGCATTGAGCGTTATCGTATTTCTTCTATCGAACCCAATCTTCTGACGGATGAAATCATTGAATATGTAGCTCAATCTCGTCGTTTTATGCCTCATTTCCATATTCCTTTGCAATCCGGATGCGATGAGGTGCTGAAGTTGATGCGCCGTCGTTATGATACGGCTTTGTTTGCTGCTAAAATTGAAAAGATAAAGTCTTTGATGCCCGATGCTTTTATTGGAGTAGATGTCATCGTAGGTACTCGCGGAGAGACTCCTGAATATTTTGAAAAAGCTTATGAGTTTATTAAGGGATTGGATGTAACTCAGCTGCATGTGTTCAGTTACTCAGAACGTCCGGGAACTCAGGCTTTGAAAATTGATTATGTAGTTCCTGCTCAGGAGAAGCATGCCAGAAGCCAGCGCTTACTGGAGCTTTCAGATGAAAAGACGAAAGCTTTCTATGCCCGTCATATTGGTGCAAAAGCAGAAGTGCTGATGGAGAAATCTAAAGCAGGTACACCCATGCACGGCTTTACGAAAAACTACATTCGGGTGGAACTGGCGCACGATGAAAAACTGGATAACCATCTGGTAAAAGTGCGTTTGGGTGATTTTAATGAAGACGGAACGTCGCTTAAAGGAACTATTTTATGATAAAGACAGCTGTAGTCATCTTAAACTGGAATGGGGAAGTCATGCTTCGCCAGTTCTTGCCCTCAGTGATTGCTTGTTCGCGTTTGGAGGGAACGGAAATTTATGTAGCCGACAATGCTTCCACGGATGCTTCGTGTGAGGTGGTAGAAAAAGAATTTCCTTCTGTCCGCCTGATACGCCTGGATAAGAATTATGGTTTTGCCGATGGCTACAACTATGCTTTGCAGAAAATAGATGCGGAATACGTTGTCCTGCTCAACAGTGATGTAGAAGTGACGGAAGGATGGCTTCAGCCGATGGTTGATTATTTGGATACTCATCCGGAGGCTGTGGCCTGTCAGCCGAAAATCCGTGCGTATCGTCACCGGAACCTGTTTGAATATGCCGGAGCAAGTGGAGGCTTTATTGACCGTTATGGTTACCCCTTCTGTCGTGGACGCGTTTTTGAGAGTGTAGAGGAAGATAAAGGGCAGTATGACGAGGTGATTCCTGTGTTCTGGGCTACGGGGGCAGCTTTGATGATTCGTCTGGACGTATATCGGAATGTGGGTGGACTGGACGGACGTTTCTTTGCACACATGGAAGAAATAGACTTGTGCTGGCGTTTACGCAGTCGAGACTATCAGCTTGTCTGTATTCCTTCAAGTACGGTATATCATGTGGGAGGGGCTACCTTGAAAAAGGAAAATCCCCGTAAAACTTTCCTGAATTTCCGGAACAATTTGCTGATGCTGTATAAGAACCTGCCGGAAGAAGAATTAAAGCTTGTGATGCGTGTCCGTACTTTCCTGGATTATTGTGCCGCTGCAGTCTGGGTTTTGAAAGGAGATTTTGCCAATGCCAAAGCTGTGTGGAATGCCCGTCGGGAGTTCTTCCGGATTCGCAGCCAGTTTACTGCCGACCGTCAACAAAACCTGGCCCATACAGTATTGAAGACCATTCCCGAACGCTATTCTTTCAGTCTGGTGTGGCAGGCAAAAGTAAAGGGCCGAAAAACCTTTTCAGCCCTTTCATATTAAAGTTTCTTGAGTTCCTGATACAAGCGTTGTACTGGAAGCCCCATGACATTGAAATAGGAGCCTTCCAGTCGGGAAACTCCTACAAAGCCAATCCATTCTTGTACTCCGTATGCCCCAGCTTTGTCCAGTGGGCGGAATTTTTCTACATAAAATTCAATTTCATCCTCTGTCAGTACGTCGAATGTCACTTGAGTAGTAGCCGAGAACGTACGTTGCAGGCCACGGGTCATCAGACATACTCCGGTAATTACCTGGTGTGTCTTACCGGAAAGTTCCCGTAACATTTCTTTGGCTTCTTCCAGTGTCCGGGGTTTTCCCAATACCTTTTCGTTGATGCACACCACCGTGTCGGCTGTAATGATTAACTCGTCTTCCGCCATGGAGTTACGATAAGCTTCCGCTTTTTCACGTGAGATGTACATTGGAATTTCTTCCCCTTTCAACGTATCAGGATAGCTTTCATCTATATCCGGAAGTACCCTGACCGTATATTCTAAATTCAGTCCGCTCAGCAATTCTCGTCGTCTAGGAGAATTGGAGGCAAGTACGATTTTATAATGCTGTATGTTTTCTAACGGTTTCATCTCTTGCATATTTATTGGTTACCAGCCAAAGGCAGCCTGTCCGGCCATCCATTTTCCTTGTGCTTTTAAAACCTGTTCAATGACGTCGCGTCCGCAGCCATATCCTCCCTGTCGGTGAGAAATGTATTTGCTGATGGCTTTGATTTCAGGTGCCGCATCTGCCGGACAACAGGGGAGTCCCACCAACTGCATTACTTCATAATCGGGTATATCGTCTCCCATGTAAAGCACTTCTTCCGGTTTCAGGTTATATTTTTCTAACAGTTCCTTGTATTCACGGGTTTTTACAGCAGCACCTAAGTACACATCTTTTATACCCAATCCTTCGTAGCGTTTCCGTACGGCTTCCGTCTTTCCCCCTGTGATAATGGCCACATGCAGTCCGCATTTCACAGCCAGTTGCAACGCATATCCGTCTTTGATATTGACAGAACGCATGGGCTCTCCGTCGGGATGCAAAAAGATTGTTTCGGCGCTCAGTACTCCGTCTACATCGAAAAACAGCGCTTTTATTTGAGTTAAATCGTAATTTATCATATCTGAAAAATTAAATGGTCAATGATTGGTTGTTTCATATAAATGGATGTGTTCGCTCAGTAACCGATAGATTTCTGCCAGCTTAGGTTCTTCTTCCAGCATATTCAGGTGGCGGTTAATTACATTTTCATCGTAACGCCTTGCCGGACCGGTTTGTGCTTCCACCGGGGATAATTCATGTACCTTTCGGGAGGTTTCATCTATCAGTGGTAGCATAGACTCAAAAGGAAGGTGTTGTGCCTGAAGCAAATGCTGGCAAATGGCATACATGTGATTGCTAAAGTTGCAGGCAAAGACAGCTGCTATGTGCAGGTATTTCCGCTGTTCCGAACTGGCTTCGTACACTTTTGGACTAAGGCTTCCGGCTATTTCCTGAAGCAGGGACAAGTTCTCCGGCGAATTGGCTTCGAGGAAGAACGGCACTTCTTTAAAATTAACTTCCCGCTGTTTGCTGAAAGTTTGCATGGGGTATGCTACTCCGTAATTTTTGAATTTTCCCTTCCATACTTCCATCGGCATACTTCCGGCAGTATGCAGGTACAGAGCATCCGGATTACAGTGGGCAAGTTGTGAAATGACTGTTTCCAAAACGGCATCTTTTACCGATACGATGTACAAATCAGCGTGTTCGTCTACCTGTTTCAGGCAGGTGGTCCACGCACATCCTAATGTCTGTGCCAAAGCTTGTGCCGATTCCTGTGTCCGGCTGTAAATTTGCGACAAGTGGAATCCCTTTTGTTGCAGAGCTTGAGCCAGATGAGTGGCTACATTGCCTGCTCCTATGCATACAATGGAAAAATCTTTTTTATTCATCATCCGCGTGAAGATAAGAAGTAAAGTAAAACTCCGATGACCAGCAAGGTGGCGGGCAGGAGGAAAGTCGACATCTGTCCCAGCAGAGAGATAACCAGTCCGATATTCTGAATCAGCCAGATACCTAATAAGATGAGTCCTACCGATTTGTCACTTTTGAACCACAGAAAAATAATGGCTGCATACAGCAACATCGTATCTTTTTGCATCACCCACGGCAGTCCGAGGTGACCGAATCCGCCCCATTTGTCTATCAGGGAGAGTAGTCCTGTCAGTACAAGAAAAACGGCTGTAGCCCGATAGGTATCTTTGTGTTTGCCCGATGCTGCTGCCATTATTTCCCTCCAAATTTATTGATATGTACTTTTTCCCATTGCAGGTGTGACTCATCAAAAGGTTTGCGTTCCATCCCCTTGTGTCCCACAGCAATGACGGACAGCACTTGCAACTGTAAAGGAAGGTCCAACAGTTCATGGATATATTCGTTGGCCGGTGTTCCGTTGGCGGTAAACCTTTCTCTTACCTGTACCCAGCAACTTCCCAGTCCCAAATCTTCTGCCTGAAGCTGAATCATGATTGACGCAATGGAAGCATCTTCAATCCACACATCGCTGGCGAGCGGGTCGGCAGTCACTACAATCGCCAGTGCAGCATCTTTTACGAATGCCGCTCCCGATTCCTTACAGAAAGATAATTTTTCCAGTGTGTTCTTGTCGTCTACGACGATGAACTGCCAGCAATTGGAGCGTTTGGAAGACGGAGCCATCAGGGCCGCCTTCAGTAATGTGAGCACCTGATCTTGTGTCAGTTCCTCATTCGTAAACTTTCGCATGCTTCGCCGGTTTTTGATTAAATCACTGAAGTTTTCCATAAAAATTTAGTTTGTTTGGACAAATATAAGGCTTCCCCGTTAAATCCTCAATAAAAAAATGTAAATTTGCATCACATGAACATCCGTTTAGCTACATATTATCATGCTAAGGATGTACCCGCCCTTCCGGGTTCAAACATCTTTCATTCTACAGAGCTGTTTCATGTACTGGAACAGACAAGGGGAGTTCGTCCGCTTTTGCTGGTAGCCTACGAGGGGAAATCTCCTGTGGGAAAGCTGTTATGCATCACTCGCCGTTCTACCAATTTACTACGTTTTGCCGAAAAGAGTTATGCATACGGCACCGGTGAATACTTTCCTTCTTCTTATCCGAAAGAACATATTTTTCAGGAACTGCTTTCCTACTTTACGCAGCAGTTCGCAGAGAAATCTTTTCTTTTAGAATTTCGTAATCTGGAAGAACCTTTGTTTGGTTACCGTTATTTCCGGCAAAACGGATATTTCCCGATACGCTGGCTTCGGGTACGCAACTCTTTGCACCATGATTCGTTGGACAAATGGATGAGTACTTCCCGCAAGCGGCAAATTCATCAGGGACTGAAGAATGGAGCCGTAATTGATGTGGCACGTACAGAAACAGATGTGCAGGCTTTTTTCAGTATGCTCAAGCATTATTATTCGCCCAAGATTCATCGTTACCTGCCCGACATCGGTTTCTTCACTACTTTGCTGACGCATTCATCCCATTGCGGACGGATTTTTATCATTCGTTATAAAAACAAGATTATCGGAGGTTCGGTCTGTCTGTTTTCTGGAGAAGATGCCTATTTGCTTTTTTCCGGGGGGATGAGAAAAACGTATCCGCTGCAGTTTCCGGGAGTTCTTACCGTATGGGGAGCCATGCAGTATGCCCGTGAGCATGGATATGCTCATTTTGAATTTATTGAAGCCGGGTTACCTTTTAAGAAATACGGTTTCCGTGACTTTATTCTGCGTTTCGGCGGAAAGCAGATGAGCAGTCGCCGTTGGTTTCATGTGCGTTGGAACTGGCTGAATCGTCTGCTGACAAAAATCTATGTATAGCCCCCTTTCCATACTTCTGTCAATGGATTAAACTCTTTTTAAACAACGGGATTTCTTTGAAAAAATCGTCAAAAAGTTTCTTTTTTCAGCACAATTTTCTTTTCTTTGTCTGTGTGTATATTAAACACGTACTTTAATTTAATACCCATAAAAAACAATTCTATTATGAAAATCTCTCACATTGAACATTTGGGCATTGCGGTCAACAGTATCGAAGAAGCCCTTCCTTATTATGAAAACGTCCTCGGATTGAAATGCTATAACGTAGAAACCGTAGAAGACCAGAAGGTAAAGACTGCGTTTTTGAAATGTGGTGACACAAAAATTGAATTGCTGGAACCAACCGGTCCTGACAGCACAATTGCCAAGTTTATTGAAAATCGCGGCATGGGCGTACATCATGTGGCATTTGCAGTAGAAGACGGAGTAGCCAATGCGCTGGCACAGGCTGAAGGAGCAGGCATTCGTTTGATTGACAAGGCCCCGCGTAAAGGAGCAGAAGGTCTTCACATTGCATTCCTTCACCCGAAATCTACGATGGGCGTATTGACGGAACTTTGTGAAAAATAACCACCGGGAAAAGACCCTTATTTAATTATCAAATATAAATACTAATACCATGAGTAACCAACTTGAAAAAGTAAAAGAATTAATAGAGCTTCGCGCACAGGCCCGTCTGGGTGGAGGTGCGAAAGCCATCGAAAAACAACACGATAAAGGTAAGTACACAGCCCGCGAACGTATTTCCATGCTCCTTGACGAAGGCAGCTTTGAAGAAATGGACATGTTCGTACAGCATCGTTGCACAAACTTCGGAATGGACAAGAAGCATTATTTGGGAGACGGCGTCGTAAC
>ENA-OPSA01000126-OPSA01000126.1-human-gut-metagenome-genome-assembly--contig:-NODE-126-length-13850-cov-10.193041_pt1 | contig 13850 bp, 9 predicted proteins | sample MGYA00241804_ERZ501899 | MGnify/ENA primary metagenome ERZ501899 (study PRJEB25962, sample SAMEA2042110) | human gut metagenome | biome: human gut; feature: human-associated habitat; material: faeces...
TGAGGATTGCTACGATGCTCAAGTGCGAAATGGATACTTCGGCTCACGACATTAACCGGGTTTACTTCACTACCACATCGGATGATGAAGATTTGCTATTCCTTTCGCCACGACTTTTCAAGGATGAATATGATGAGGCTGCCGTGGCAGCTGAAGGGAAGGTCCTGGAAGAGCGTGAAAGATACGGACAGGAGGAACTGCCGGAAGGAGCGCACAAGGCAAACAAGCATTATGAGCCTTGGAAGGAAGAATTCAAGAAGGATTCTCAAGGGGTTTTTAAGGGTCAGAAATTTAAGAATTCGAGAATTTCTGCTTCTGCTACTTCTGCCTCTGCTGCGTCAACTTCTTCTACTGCGTCAACTGCTGCTGCGTCAACTGCTGCTTCAACTACTTCTGCTGCTCAGGACAATTATCTTGGGATTCCTTATGGGGAAATCATCAAGAAGTGGTGGCAGATGTATAATGATGGGCAGGAGCCGATGCGCTCCAACCGCAATACGCTGACCTTTGAGCTGGCTGTGAACCTGCGCCACATCTGTGGTTTTGACCGCAATCAGCTGGCTCAGATTATTCCCTGCTACGATGGGTTTCCCGAACAGGAAAAGATGGCTTGCATCAACTCGGCATTGAACGAGAAAATCACGCAAATGCCTAAGCGACTGAAGGATGTGCTCTCTGCCATCCGTCAGGAACGAATGAAGCAGGGAAATGTGGGTGGTGGTTCGGAGGCTGACAATGAGGCGCTGGTAAATGCGCTGGACGAGGCTAACGCTAAGGACGATCTGTTCTATTATAATGCGCTGCCTAAGTTGCCGCAAGGCATTCGGGATTCCATCAGCGCTGTGGGTCCGGCACTGGCACTGCCTGTAATCACTGCCATCTGTCCTGCCATCGGAATGCTCGCAACGGGCGTGAAGGTTTCCGTTCACGGCAAGATGAACTCGCTGAACCTCATCTCCTACATCGCCGGAGATTTTGCATCTGGCAAGGGAAGTATTGACCCCGTGATTGACGCATGGACTTCGGAAGTGAAGGAAATGGACAAAATGTATCAGCAGAAGGAGGATGAATGGCGAGCCAAGAAACGTGCAGCCAAGAACAAGAAGGAGCAGCCGGAAGAGCCGAAACTGCCTGTAAGATGCTTGACACTGAACAATACGGTGGCAAATCTGGCTGAACGACTGGCTAACACAGAAGGCAAGCACGCCTTCTCGTTTACTCCGGAAGCTGACACCGTTGCGCAGAAGTGGAAATCGGCAATGAGCGACTTTTCAGTCATGTTGAGACAGGCTTACGACGGAACAAGCTATGAGCGTGAAGCAAGAAGTGCAGATGCAGTGAATGTTCATATAGACAGACTGTTATGGAACGTAGTGATGTGTGGAACTCCTGATGCGCTCTATCGAGTGGTAAGCAATTATACGGATGGCTTCCAAAGCCGTATCATCGTGGCAAAAACGCCCGATAATACCTTCACTCCACTTTCTGACAACATGTATGTAATGAACGAACGTCAGCGCGACCGCATTATTCAGATTGCTCATCTTCTGCCTTTGCTGACCGGTGAGGTGGTTCTGCCCAAGCTGGAGGATAAGGGTAGGGAATGGCTGGAACAGATAAGACTGGAAACGATGAAAAATGACGACAAGGTGAAAGCCCGCCAGCGTTTCCGTATCTGTCCAACCACCATGCGAATGATGACCTGCATCATGCTCTGCAAGGTTCTGGAAACGCTGATTCAGAAGCATGGTTTCAATGGAGCCGAGAAACAGCTGAAGGAGTCACCTGATTTGTGGAAGGGAATGCTCGTAAAGACGCAGACACCAACTATGCTCGAAACCTTCAATATCCTGGCAGATTATCAGTTGGATAATGCACTCTACTTCTTCCGTAGTCGCATAGAGGATGCGTTCTCATCCAAGAATTATTGCAGTCAGTCGCCCTACGATCGTACACATAGAGGTAAGAATGATTCCATCTTCGAACGTCTTGACGTAACTTTCACCTTTGAGCAGGCAGAGCAGCAGAGTGTTGCCGTAAAGGGCGCAACTGCTACCCATGAGACGGTAAGGCAGATGCTGAAGAATTGGAAGCGCCAAGGTTTGATCAGTATTTTACCAGACAAGCGTTATCAGAAAGTTACTTCTATCATATAAAATCCGGTCATTTCCGGTCATGGTCATTTCCGGTCATTTTGGTTTTCGGTTCTTAAATCAGCCTTAATGGCCGGCCTTGATCCAATTATTCATTATCAATTATTAATTGTAAATTATCATGAACATCAATATATTCCGCCGTCGCTTCACTCCATGGAGTGTGGATGGCACAATGGTTATAGGTGGCAAGATTTTCTGCGACACCTTAGAACGTCCTAACCGTCATTTGCCAGCAGGACGTTATAAGATTTCTCTCATTCCTACCAAGCAAAAGAAGGTGTCGGAGACAAAGAAGAAAAATAAGTATGAAAGAGGAAAATATGAAATTGTTATCAAGCCTGTTATTCTGTTAAGATCCCATTACGTGCCTCGTACTGTTAGGCGCAGAGCTCGCTTCGTGCCTGGCAACGGTCCGCTACGTCTGAGAAACAAGAGTATCATTCTGGGCAAGTCTCATTATACCGGAATCGTTACGCAATCAGAAAAATGCTATAATGAATTTTGCCAGTTGTTGAATGAGGAATTCAAGAGGATGAAGAAAAAGCATCTACCGTGCAGAATCAATCTGTTTATCAGGGATTGGGGTGTTGACGAAATCCCCCTTAATTATCTGCTTATTTTTCAATAATTAATCTTCAATATCATGCGTAAGATAAAGGAAATCATCATTCATTGCAGTGCGACCAAGGAAGGTCGCAACTTCACCGTAGCGGATATTGACCGCTGGCACCGGGAGCGCGGAATGCGCTGCATAGGTTATCATTTCGTGATTTATCGTGACGGCAGCATTCATGTAGGCCGTGCGATAGAGGAGGTTGGCGCCCATTGCAAGGGCCATAATTCCATCAGTATAGGCATTTGCTACATCGGCGGCTTATCAAAGAAAGGTAAGCCGAAGGATACAAGAACCCGAGACCAGAAAGCAGCAATGCGCTCGCTCATCGAGCAGCTGAAGGAGGAATATCCATTAGCCACGATTCATGGTCATAATGAGTTTGCCAACAAAGCCTGCCCCTGCTTTGATGTAAAGAAGGAGTGGGGGAAGGAGTAGACACAAAAAATAGCGGATCTTTCACAGACCCGCTATTTGATATTTAATAAATACTCTGGAATGAATTTTAATCATCACCAAAAATAAAAGATGTCTTATACAATGCCCTGAGCCATCATAGCCTTAGCTACCTTCAGGAAGCCGGCTACGTTTGCACCCTTTACGTAATTAATATAACCATCTGGCTCAGTACCATACTTCACGCAGTTAGCGTGAATATCGTTCATGATGTCGTGGAGCTTAGCATCAACCTCCTCACGAGACCACTTCAGACGCTCTGAGTTCTGGCTCATCTCAAGACCTGATACTGCAACACCACCTGCGTTGGCTGCCTTACCTGGAGAGTAGAGAATCTTAGCATCCTGGAATACCTTGATAGCCTCTGGAGTAGAAGGCATGTTTGCACCCTCGCTTACTGCGATTACGCCGTTGGCGATGAGGGCCTTGGCTGCCTCCTCGTTGATTTCGTTCTGAGTAGCTGATGGGAGAGCGATGTCTGCCTTCTCAAACCAAGGCTTAGCACCTGCAACATATTTTACACCATACTTCTCTGCATACTCCTTGATACGGCCACGCTCTACGTTCTTGAGCTCCATGATGTAATCGAGCTTCTCGCGGTCGATTCCGTCTGGGTCGTAGATGTAACCATCTGAATCTGAACATGTAACTGGCTTAGCACCCAACTGGAGCAACTTCTCCATAGTGTACTGGGCTACATTACCTGAACCTGAAACCAAAACAGTCTTGCCCTTGATGTCAATACCCTTGGTAGCGAGCATGTTGCAGAGGAAGTATACGTTACCGTAACCTGTAGCCTCAGGACGGATCAATGAACCACCGAACTCCTGACCCTTACCGGTCAAGACGCCCTGGAACTGGTGTGTCAACTTCTTGTACATTCCGAAGAGGTAACCTACCTCACGGCCACCTACACCGATGTCACCAGCTGGAACATCCTCGTCTGGACCCATGTGACGGTAAAGCTCTGTCATGAAAGCCTGGCAGAAACGCATTACCTCGTTGTTGCTCTTGCCACGTGGAGAGAAGTCGGAACCACCCTTAGCACCACCCATTGGGAGAGTAGTAAGAGAGTTCTTGAATGTCTGCTCGAAAGCCAAGAACTTCAAAATACCCAAGTTTACTGACTTGTGGTAGCGAAGACCTCCCTTGTAAGGGCCAATCGCGTTGTTGTGCTGAACGCGGTAACCCATGTTAGTCTGTACGTTGCCCTTATCATCTACCCAAGATACGCGGAACTGGATGATGCGGTCTGGAATGCAGAGACGCTCGATGAGGTTTGCCTTCTCAAACTCTGGGTGCTTGTTGTACTCTTCCTCGATAGTACCGAGAACCTGACTAACTGCCTGAATGTACTCAGGCTCGTTTGGGAATCTTCTTTGGAGATTCGCGATTACTTCTGATGCTTTCATAATCTTTAATCTTTTATTGTGTTTAAATTCTTACTTCTTTATTTCTGCTTGCAAAGATACATGTTTTTCTCGAAAACACCAACAAAAAGAAAGAAAAAATGCAGAAAAAGTAGAAAAAAGATATTTTTTAACATTCTTAATCACGATTTGTAGCGCTTTTGTGTACGCACACCTTATTATATAAGAGACGTTTTTCGGGGTTTTAGCCTTTATCTCTGTTTCAGGGAATCTTGCATTCTGACGACTTCTGTTTATCTATCCTGCGCCATAGGGCATAAATGAGCAGGATGATAGCGTAGAGACCGAATACCTGAGGCAGACTGATTTTTACGTTTTCGATGCTTGCTCCAGGCAGCATGCTGATCAGTTTTATGGCTGTATTCAAAAACTGGGTGATGCTGGTCAGGGCGCCTGATGTAAGGCTGATGAGTGGGGCGACAACCGATGCTATGGGCGCCCATAACGTGAGTGGGGAGAACAGGATTAATGCTGCTCCAAGATATAGGATGAGGGTTGCTGCGGGAATGGCGATGTAATTGGTGAGAAGTGAATAGCACGATATTCTGCCGAAGGTGTAGACGATGACCGGAAGGGTTCCTATCTGGGCTGCCAGTGAAACGCAAAGGAGTCCCCATGCCCAACGGATGAAACGGCTGCGGATGGGGAGGAGGGTGTAAAGGGGTGTGAAGAACAGCAGAATGGAGGCTACAGCCAGGAACGAAAGCTGGAAACTCAACTCGAAAAGATAGAGCGGACTGATGAAAAGCATAAATATATAAGCCGAGGCTAAGGTGTTGAGCGGCAGACCGGTACGATGGAAAGCTAAACTTAAGCTGTAGGCTGAAAGCATGATGGCTGCACGGACTGCACTTGCCGGCAATCCTATGAGAAAAACGTAGGTCCAGATGGAGATGAGGGACAGGATGATGGTGTAAACTGAGTACTTTCTGCCGCCTAGCAGAAAGATGAAAAGCTGGAAGATTATGCCTATATGAAGTCCGCTTACTGCCAGGATGTGACTGGCTCCGGAAATGGAGTAACTGTTTCGGGTGTTCGAGTCGAGTGCGCTCTTGTCGCCCAGCGCCATGGCTGCGATGACTGCATAGTCTTGCTGTTTTACGTGAAGGGAAACCAGTTTGCTTTCAATATTGCTTTTATAGCGTTCGGTATTGATTTTTGCCCGTGTGAGGTAAGACAGTTCCTGCCAGTTTTTCAGTTGTGTAGAGGTTTGGGAATCAGCTATTTGCTTACAGGTAAGAAAAGCCCCAAGGCTCAGGATGCATAAATGAATCATCACGCATTGGGAGAAGATGAGAAACTGGTGGCTCCTGCTGAAGTAAGCTTTTGGGCTTAAGAACTCAGTAAGGAAAAAGATGATGCTGCCAAGGGCGCATGAAATGATGGAGATGATGAGCCAGAAGCGCATGTTGAAATCATCATAGCCCCATTTGGCTATGATGATTCCGATCGTCAGTGTGAGGCTGATGGTCATGAGCGGGGGGAGAGGTAGCTCTTTCATCATTCCTCTTTCCTTTTAAAAGATAATTTATTTCCTATTTCTTGAATCCGAAGATGCGCTTGATGAATTTCTTCACAGCGTTTTCTTGCTTCTGTGGATTTACGATAGGGGTGTGCTTGCGTGCAGCCGGCTTGTCGCCCTTTTTCTGGGCTACGCCTCTGCCACGGCCGTTGCTGCCAGGGCGAACATTGTTCTCGGTGCCTGGGCGCTGCTGGTTGCTGTTATTGCTGTTATTGCGGCGCTTCTGGCTGTTGCTGTTCTTTGGCTGCTCGCCTGGCTGGGCTGGCTTTCTGTTCTGCTGCTTTGCGTTCTGCTGCCTGTTGCCCTGCTGTGGCTGCTGCTTTGCGTTCTGCTGCCTGTTGCCCTGCTGAGGCTGCTGCTTCGCGTTCTGCTGCCTGTTACCCTGCTGAGGCTGCTGCTCGTTGTTGCGTGGCGCTTTTTCCTGACGCTCGTTTGGCTTGTTTGGCTTGCGCTTGTGAGAAGTCTGGTCGCGGTCTTTCTGTCGGCGGTTCTTGGCGCTGTTCTTTCCGCCCTCGCCGTTTCCGCCGTTACCGCGTCTGTTGTTTCTTCCGTTTGCGCCTTTCTTCTTCGGCTTGTTGAGCTTGATGTATTCAGGACCTTCGCCGCATCCCTCAGGGAGAGGCATCTTGTCTACCACCTTCTCCAGGAATTTCTCTATCTGCTGGAACCAGTACTGGTCTTCTTCGCTTACGAAGGTGATGGCTCTACCATCGCGGTTGGCACGGGCTGTACGGCCGATGCGGTGAACGTAATCTTCTGTATCGTGAGGAACATCGTAATTGATGACCATCTCAATATCATCGATGTCGATTCCGCGCGCCACAATGTCGGTAGCTACGAGAACATCATACTGTCCGCTCTTGAACTTGAACATCACATCGTCGCGCTCAGCCTGTTCCAGGTCGCTGTGCATGGCTCCGCAGTTTACTCCAATCTGCTGGAGGGAAGCTGCGAGTTGCTTCACCTTGAATTTGCTGCCGCTGAAGACGATGACACGCTTCAGGTCGCCCGCCTTGAAGATGTCCTTGATGATGGTCATCTTCTGGGTTTCGTAGCATACGTATGCTTCCTGCTTGATTTTCTCGGCTGGCTTGCTGACGGCAAGTTTGATTTCTACCGGATTCTTGAGCAGGGTCTTAGCCAGTTCTTCTATCTTCTCAGGCATGGTTGCCGAGAACATGATGGTCTGGCAGGTCTTTGGCAGTTTTGCCGCGATGGTCTTGATGTCTTCTGAGAAACCCATGTCGAGCATGCGGTCGGCCTCGTCGAGGATGAAGAAGCTTACCTTGCTGAGGTCTACATTGCCCAGAGAGATATGGGAGATGAGGCGGCCCGGGGTGGCGATGACTACATCGGCGCCCATGCGGAGGCTGCGCAACTCCTGATCGTAACGGTTGCCGTCGTTGCCGCCGTATACGGCTACGCTGCTCACGCCCTGCAGGTAATAGCCGAAGCCTTGCATCGCCTGGTCTATCTGCTGGGCGAGCTCGCGGGTTGGTGACATGATGACGCAGTTGATGGCGTCTTTAGGATAACCGCCGTCATCGAGCTTGCTCAATACTGGCAGCAGATAGGCTGCGGTTTTGCCGGTTCCGGTCTGGGCTACACCCAAGACATCGTGACCTTCTAATATCTCTGGAATGCACTTTTCCTGTACTGGAGTGCATGTGTCGAAGCGCATGTCGTATAATGCGTCGAGCACGTTGTCGTTTAAATCTAATTCGTCGAAATACATTTTTTTTTAATGTTGAATGTTGAATGTTGACTTTTTACCTCGGTGCCTTGCGGTAGCAGAAGTAGGCTACGATGGCGAAGAGGAAGTTTGGAAGCCACGCTGCCAGAACAGGCGGGAAATTGGCCTGGATGGCGAAGGTGGCAGAAACCGTCTGCAGCATGATGTAGCCGAAACTCAGCGCAAGTCCAACGCCCAATGCTGCTCCCATGCCGCCTTTGCGCTTGCGGGCTGAGAGGGAGACACCGATGATGGTGAGGATGAACGAAGCGAAGGAAGAGGCGATGCGCTTGTGGTATTCTACCTCGTACTGCACTACGTTGCCCGAACCGCGGTTGATCTGCTTGGAGATGTAATCGCGGAGCTCAGGACTGGTGAAGGTTTCCTGCCGACCCTTGGAATAGACCAGGTCGGTAGGTTCCATCATGATGATGGTGTCCTTCTGGGCTCCGCTCGTAATATGCTCCTTCATGCCCTGGAGCTTGCGGATTTTCCAGTTGCTCAGTTGCCAGTGATACTTGCTGTCGGAAATGGTGTCGTACTGGATGTCCATCGCTGTAAGGTGGCTTACGAGTTTCTTGTCCTGGAACTTGTCGAGACAGAATCCGTAGCCGCGTTTCATGCTGTTGTCGTAATGCTGCATATAGGCAATCACTCCCTTGTCTACCTGCAGCTGTACATTCTCGGCACTGGTATTCTTCTTCTTGTTCTTGTACATCGTCTCGAAGTTCTGCCTGATGACGGTTCCGTGGGGAATGACGTAGGCTGAGAGCCCGAAGGAGAGGGCTGAGAGCAGCACGCAGGTAATCATGTATGGGCGGAGGAGACGCTTGAAGGATACTCCCGACGCCAGGATGGCGATGATTTCGGAATTGCTTGCCAGCTTGGTGGTGAAGAGAATGACCGCCACGAACACGAACAGCGCACTGAAGAGGTTGGCAAAATAGGGCACGAAGTTGGCGTAGTAATCGAAGATGATTGCGCGCGCCGGTGCATGGTGCTCTGTGAATTTTGACAGGTTCTCGTTGAAGTCGAAGACGATGGCGATGGAGATGATCAGGGCGATGGAGAAGAAATAGTAGCCCAGAAACTTCTTGATAATGTACCAGTCGAGCTTCTTGATGTACCTGAACGGGTTGAGAAACCGGAATATGCGCAGGAACCGGAGCTTGTGAGCCAGCCAGCGCACAGCCCTGATGAGCCACCCGAACTTGCGGGAAGCCCATCGGCCGGTGCGGTAGAGCCGGCGGTGTTTTCTTATTTTCTTAAAATCTTTCATGATGCTTGCTTACTTAAATTCTTCGGCCAAGCTGGTCGATGATGGAATTCTTCCATGCCACGAAATCGCCCTGCTCGATATGATGGCGGGCATCGGTCACGAGGCGCAGATAGAAAGAGAGGTTGTGGATGCTGGCTATCTGCATCGCCAGCAGCTCCTGGGCCTTGAAGAGGTGGTGGAGGTAGGCCTTCGTGGTTACGAGGTCGATGTCGCAGCCGTCTGGATCTACCGGACTGAAATCTTTCTCCCACTTCTTGTTGCGCATGTTCATCGTGCCCTGATAGGTGAAGAGCATGGCGTTGCGGCCGTTGCGGGTCGGCATTACGCAGTCGAACATGTCTACGCCGCGCTCGATGGTTTCGAGGATGTTCTGCGGGGTTCCTACGCCCATCAGATATCTCGGCTTGTCTTTCGGCAGGATTTCGTTCACTACTTCTATCATCTCATACATCACCTCGGTAGGCTCTCCTACGGCAAGTCCGCCGATGGCATTTCCGTCGGCTCCCTTGTCGGCAATGTATTTGGCTGCTTCGCGGCGCAGGTCCGGGAAGGTGCAGCCCTGAACGATAGGGAAGAGACTCTGCTGATAGCCGTAGAGGGGCTCGGTCTCATTGAACCGCTTGATGCAGCGGTCTAGCCAGCGCTGGGTGAGCATGAGGCTGTTCTTGGCGTACTGGTAATCGCTCTGTCCCGGTGGACATTCATCGAAGGCCATCATGATGTCGGCTCCGATGACGCGCTCGGTGTCCATCACATTCTCCGGTGTAAAGAAGTGCTTGCTGCCGTCGATGTGGGAGCGGAACTCGCAGCCTTCTTCCTTGAGCTTGCGGATGCCGGTGAGCGAGAAGACCTGGAAGCCGCCGCTGTCGGTGAGGATAGGACGGTCCCAGCCGTTGAACTTGTGCAATCCGCCTGCTGCCCTGATGACGTCAAGACCTGGGCGCAGGTAGAGGTGATAGGTGTTTCCGAGGATAATCTGTGCCATGACCTGCTTCTTGAGTTCCTCGAAGTGGACGCCCTTCACGCTTCCTACGGTTCCTACGGGCATGAAGATTGGGGTCTTGATCTGTCCGTGGTCGGTGGTGATGATGCCTGTACGCGCATCGCTTGCTTTATCTGTTACTTGTAATTCAAATTTCATTTCTATTCTTTTTTATCATTTTCCTCAATGCTGAAGTCTGTAGGGTTTTTCACCTTCTCGTCGGTCAGCGCGAACTGCCAGACGTCAGCCACATTCTCTACATAGTGGAAGTCTACGCCCTTGAGATATTTCTCCGGTATTTCCTCTACGTTCTTCTGGTTCTCCCTGCACATCACGATGTGCTTGATTCCTGCCCGCTTGGCTGCCAGAATCTTCTCCTTGATTCCGCCTACCGGGAGCACTTTGCCGCGGAGGGTAATCTCGCCGGTCATGGCTGTGTTGGCACGCACCTTGCGCTGGGTGATGGCTGAGGCGATGCTGGTGGCGATGGTGATTCCGGCAGAAGGACCGTCTTTCGGGGTGGCTCCCTCAGGCACGTGGATGTGGATGTTCCACTGCTCGAAGATGCGGTAGTCTACCTGCAGCAGGTCGATGTGCGACTTGACGTATTCCAGTGCGATAATGGCTGATTCCTTCATCACGTCGCCCAGATTTCCGGTCAGGGTGAGCTTGCCTGCCTTGCCCTTGCTGAGCGAGGTTTCGATGTAGAGAATTTCGCCGCCCACTGAGGTCCAGGCCAGTCCGGTTACCACTCCTGCATAGTCGTTGCCCTGGTAGATGTCGCGGTTGAACGGCGGATTGCCCAGCAGGTCTTTTACTTCGGCAGGGGTGATGGTGTAGTTCTTCAGCTCCTGGTTGCAGGCCAGTTTGTAAGCCATCTTTCGCAGACTCTTGTCAATCTGCTTCTTCAGCTGTCTTACGCCGCTCTCCCGGGTGTAGTGCTCGATGATGAACTCGAGGGCATTCTTGTTGAAGCTTACCTTCGGCGAAACCTTGTCGAGTCCGGTGCTTTCCAGCTCTTCCGGTACGAGATGGCGCTTGGCAATCTCTGTCTTCTCTTCGGTGATGTAGCCGCCTACTTCTATCAGCTCCATACGGTCGAGGAGCGGACGCGGAATGACGCTCAGGTCATTGGCTGTGGCGATGAAGAGCACCTTGGAGAGGTCGTAATCCATATCGAGATAATTGTCGTGGAAGGCATTGTTCTGTTCCGGGTCCAGCACTTCGAGCAGGGCTGATGCTGGGTCGCCGTTGAAATTGCTCTGCGCCACCTTGTCAATCTCGTCGAGGATGAAGACCGGATTGCTGCTGCCAGCCTTCAGCATGTTCTTGATGATGCGGCCCGGCATGGCTCCCACATAGGTGCGGCGGTGACCGCGGATTTCGGCTTCATCGTGCAGACCGCCCAGCGACATGCGTACATACTTGCGCTTCATGGCTGCTGCGATGCTCTTGCCCAGACTGGTCTTTCCTACGCCCGGAGGACCGTAGAGGCAGAGGATAGGACTCTTGCCGCCGCCGTTCAGTGCTCTTACGGCGAGGAATTCCAGAATGCGCTCCTTCACATTCTCCATGCCGTAGTGGTCGTGGTTCAGAATGCGCTTGGCACGGGTCAGACTAAGGTCGTCCTGGGTGTAGGAGTTCCAAGGCAAATCTACCATGGTCTGCAGGAATCCTATCTGTATCGAATAGTCAGGACTCTGCGGGTTCAGGGTGTCGAGCTTGGCAATTTCTTTCTTGAAAATCTTGGCGGTTTCCTCGCTCCAGTTCTTCTGCTTCGCCTTCTCCAGAATCTCCTTCTTCTCCGGACTGGCGTTGCCTTCTCCCAGTTCTTCCTTGATGTTCTTGATCTGCTGCTTGAGGAAGTATTCCTTCTGCTGTTCATCGAGGTCGTAGTGGGTTTTGTTCTCAATCTCAGTCTGGATGCGTAGCAGATGGCGCACCTTGTTCAGGGATCTGATGGCAATCATGATGCGCTCGCTGAGATTTTCCTCTTTCAGCATCTTGATTTTATCCTCGATGGAGAAAGGGAGGAGGGAGCACATGAAGTTGCACTGCATGTGAATGCTCGAGAGTTCGTTGATGGCCTGGATGGCCTCATCAGTATAGTTGGCGTTTGATTTGATATAGTCTGTCGCTTCGTAATGGAAGTTCTCGTAGAGCATTCTGAAGAGTTCATCGTTGTTCTCGTCAGGCCATTTCTCCGGAAGACTTTTTACGTCAATTACTGTGTAAGGCTCTTTTTGAACGAGATGTTTCATCTGACATCTGCCCAGACCCTGGATGATGATGCTCATCTGCTCTGTGCCAGGCATCTTGATCACCTTGATGAGTTTGGCGAAGACACCTACAGGGTAAAGGTCTTCTTCGTAGGGCGATTCAGTATCTTTGTTCTTCTGGCAGAATACGCAGAATATGGTGTCTGGTTTCTTTTCCAACATCCGGACGAGATTCAGACTTTCCTTTCTGCCCACAACGATAGGGGTCATGTTGGTAGGGAAAACTACAATATCTCGCATGCAGAGGGTAGGGTACAGGCCTTCTTCCTGGTCTTCGATCAGGGTTTTCGGGTCGCCCTCGTAGTCTGCAATCATTTGTATTCGGGTACTTGTTCTTCTATTATCCATTTTGTTATGATTTCTATTTTCCGTGCAAAGGTACTCATTTTTTATGAAATATCGTGGAAGATGATAGATTATTTAATAATAAAATTGCTTTTTCTATATATTAGTACCCGTTTTTATAGATGTAAGTAGCTGCTTTTGCAGGTGGAAGTGGCAATTTCTGCTGCTTGCGATAAAATAAATCGGCGGCGCATTCGTTTTCTTCTGTAAAGAGACAGAAGAATTTATGGGTAATTTTCGATTTAAACAGTTTGAGATAGAGCAAGACCGTTGTGCCATGAAAGTGGGAACTGACGGCGTTTTGCTGGGTGCATGGGCGCAAGGTGGCAGGCGGATTCTGGACATTGGTTCCGGAACGGGACTGATTTCGCTCATGATGGCGCAGCGTTTTCCTGAGGCTGAGGTCGTAGGGATTGATATGGATGCTGATGCCTGCGGACAGGCGAGGGAGAATTTGATGGCAAGTCCTTTTCGCGACAGGGTGGAAATAGAATGCTGCAGACTGCAGGATTTTGGGGGAGCCGGAATTTCGAAAACTGCTGAGGCTTTGGAAACTGCTGAAGGTTTGAAGGCTGCCGGTGTTTTTGATGCGATAGTGAGCAATCCTCCGTTTTTTGTTGATAGCTTGAAAAATCCGGACAGTAAGAGGACGATGGCGCGACATACGGACAGTCTTCCGTTCCGCGATTTGTTTGCGGGTGTAAAACGGCTGCTTTCTGATGACGGTATTTTCTCTGCAATTGTTCCCGTAGAAGTAGTGGAGCAGTTTGTTGCAGAGTCTTGTATATTAGGTTTTTATCTTATACGAAAGTGTGGTGTAAAGACGGTAGAGCGCAAGCAGCCCAAGCGCTTTATGCTGAGTTTTGCAAAGCATCGCATTTCGCCTTATGAAGAGCATGTTGAAACGATGATGGATTCGCATGGAAACCGCTCGGAATGGTATAGGAAAATAACGGAAGAATTTTACCTTAGTGATTAATGAACTCAAGTTTCGCATATAAGCTCCACACGCCCTGAAAGGGCAGAAGCTCCTAGCCCAGGGCATCGCCCTGGGTT
>ENA-OPSA01000127-OPSA01000127.1-human-gut-metagenome-genome-assembly--contig:-NODE-127-length-13750-cov-15.342315_pt1 | contig 13750 bp, 6 predicted proteins | sample MGYA00241804_ERZ501899 | MGnify/ENA primary metagenome ERZ501899 (study PRJEB25962, sample SAMEA2042110) | human gut metagenome | biome: human gut; feature: human-associated habitat; material: faeces...
CAACCATAACCTATTTAGTTGTACAACCATAAACGCAAGCCCGCCAGGCGTTCTTTTTACGCCTAGCGGGCTTGCGTTTTTTTTACTTTCAGAACTTTCGCATGTGGTTCAAGAACGGGCTGAAGGCCCAAAAGCTTCTAGCCCAGGGCGTGTGGGGCAAAACTTGCTAAAGTTTTGTTAATTATGTTGTTCCAATTTCTTAATCTCTTCAATAGATAAGTCAGTGGATTTTGCAATGACGTCTATTGGAGTATTGTATGCCAACAACTTCAAAGCAACCTCTTTGCTTACCTTTTTGGCTTCTTTCTCCATAGCATGCTTATATACAGCATAATTGTCCCACATGACCATCATACTGTTGTCGTATTTCTCCTGTTCCTCTTTGGTCAGGCTCTTGGAGTCGGCGATTTCTGCCAATCTCTTGAATATCTTATGCTGAGCCTCGAAAGGCATTTTTTCCAAAGTCTCCATATGCTTCAAATTATAAATCCAACAATCTAAAAACGTAGTACACTCTTCCTTAGGTACTATCGCTGCAAAGATACGCTTTTCTTTCGTAACTTCCAAGAAATTAGCTGTAAAAATGAGATAGAGAATAGGAGAAAGTAAAAAAAGGTGCAATGCCCGATTTTTGATGAGGACATTGCACCTTTAATTATATTAATTTATTTATCTGTCGGATGTAAGTACTATTACTGTACTATCCAGCGTGGGTCACCGAAGGTACCATACTTACTCTGGTATTTGTCTTGGATAGTGAAATCACCTGTTGAAGGTGATACCCAAAGTTCAGCAGATGAAATATCTGCAGGATCACCAATCTGCAACTTTGACTTCCAAGTGTATTCTTTGGTATAATATACATCAACGAATGGAGCGTTCTTGTAACTTGTTGCTGTAGCATCTGTCAATGCAGCACTCTGACCGATGAGGGTGTTGCTTACGTTAGGAACAATATTGTTGTTCTTGTTGGTATCGATGAGATACTTACCGCCCACAACAGCGTCATACAAAGTACAGTGGTCTACATTCACCTTTGTCATACTGTTGGCTACAGCAATCATAGGACCACCTGAGAGGTTTGCGATGGTAGAGTTGGTGAGGTTTACTTCACCCAGCTGTGCTTCCGGTGTATCCTTGCCTGCTGCCAACACACCGTAAGAACCAATCTTGTTAATCTGGCAGTCTTTGAAGTTGATGCTGTTGATGGCAGGTTTTATTCCCTTCTGCAGACGGATGATACCACGGGTATTCTTGATGTTACACTTGTCGAACTGAATAGAACCGATGTTATCGTCTGTGTTCAAGTTGATGATGTAGTCTGCGCTGTTGTCCTTGTTCTCCAAGTTAAGGTTGTAGAAACGGATGAGGTCTTTAGCGCCCTCAATCTTGATTTCCTTTACCTTCCATGTAGAAACGGCGCCAGATGCTCCCCAGAAGTAGATGCTCTTGATGTTGGCTGGGATAGTGAGTCCCTTCTGTTCGCCTGTTTCAGAACTTGTCATCTGGTAAGTTGCATTCTTTGGCATCACAATGACAACCTTGTCTGATGTAGCTTCCTTCAAGATGGTACCCAAGTCCTCACCCTCGGCAAGAGTCATGACATCATAGCCTTCTGGGTAAGCTTCTGTAGTCTTGAATGAGTAAGTACCTCTCAGGTTCTCCTTGTTCCACAACTTCACCTTGTATGAAGAGTTAGCCTTCAAGCCAGTGATGGTCAGCTTACCGGCTGCTACGTCCTCAGCAGTGAAGTCAACCTTGGTAGAATCTTCTGAACTCTTGTAATAGTAAACTGCATCGATGGTCTTACCAGCAATGAAGCTGACGGTAGCAGTGCTTGATGTTACATCAACGCCTGTGATAATCTGTTCTGCCTTGGTCTTGAACTTAAACTTATCCAAGTATCTCCAGTTAGAAGACTTTCCGTCTAAACTGCGGCCCTTTATACGGATGTAGTACTCTGTGTTTCCATCCAGATTGTAGATGCTGTCAGGAGTATCTACAAATGAAGAGTCAACAACGCTATGTTCGGTGCCGCCCATAGGAATATCGTTGTAGAGAGAGTCTGTACTGTACTCAACGATGTAATAGTCAGTGTTTGGCATCTTCTTGAAGCTCACCTCAGCACGGTCGTCCAGAGGAGTAACCGAAAGTTCGATAGAGTGGAACAAGCGGTCGTAGCTAGCGTCAACACTCCAGTCATTGTCATCGGTACAAGATGTCAATGAGGCAAATCCCAGGAGCATGAATGCTCCAGAGATTGCGCTTTTATTAATTTTAGATAAATTCATTATTATTCAAATTTTATCTTTTATTAGAATGTTTGATGAATTGCTTTTCTATAGCAATCGCTTATTAATAACCATAAGAATTACTCAACTTGCCCTGTGAATCGGCGATACTTGATGTCGCAATAGGGAAGAGGTAGCGATTCTTTACAGTTGTATTGAGATATGAACTGATGAATGGCAGTTTACCTTTCAGATTCTTCTGGTCTTTATCGGTTACCTCAGCACCCCACCAGGTTACACTCTCGTAGCCAGCAGTGTTCTCAGGAGCCTCATACCAGCATACAGAATTCATATCAATCTTTTCATCTGTAGCAGTCTTGATGGTCTTGTAATAGAGCTTAGTAGGATACTCATTGAGCTGAGCCTCGTAATCAGCCTTGAACTGGTCAATCTTCTTGCTCAGGAGGTTCCAGCGCTCCAACTCATATTTACGTACGCACTCACCGGCAAACTCCCAGGCGTTCTCGTCAACGATGGCATTGAAGAATGCATCCTTGTCTGAAGAAATACCTGCAACGTATGCCTTAGCTTCAGCCTTGTTGGCATCAGCGAAAGCACGCTCATGTACCATGCCGAGAGCATCGCGGGCACTCAAACCATTCACGCCACCTGTGGTAGCATCAGGATTGCCGTTAAGCTCGTTCATTACTTCTGCGTACATCAAGAGAACCTGAGAGTAGCGGAGTGTAACGAAGTTGATACCTGTACAAACCTTTTCTGTACTACCCAGGGCAGCCTGGCGCCATTCCTCGCTCATCTTACGGATATCCCACTTACCGCAGTAGATACCGAATGGTGAGTTCTTGTCGAATGCCTCTTTCATTACACCATCAGTCTCCTTCAGGGTGTAAGGAGCACAGGTTACGTCACGACGCTGGTCCTTGTGGTCGTATGACCAGAAGAGAGGAGCAGTCATCTTAACCTTACCAGATGAGTTCCCCTTCTTACCGTAGCGTGAAGAAGAGCCATTGATGCGAACACCGATGGTATAGCCTAACTCACCACTTCTGTTAACACCCAGTGCTACCTCGAAGAGGTTCTCGTAGTACTTGTCATCAAGCTTGTTCTGGTTGATGAGATACCACTCGTTCTCATAGCTTGGGTTCAACTGGTGAATGCCCTTGCCGATGATTTCGTTGAGGTGAGTCTGTGCCAACTGATAATACTTGGTACGCTCAGCTGCACCTGGACGCTGTGTAGGATAGGTTGGGTCGCTATTCTCTGTAGCAGTCTCATATCCGTCTTTCTGACTTTCGCGGATAGCCCATCCTGCACGCTGCAAGGCAATCTGTGCGAGCAAGCCGTGAGCATAGCCCTTGGTGATGCGCTCTGTGGTATATGAGTTCTCTCCAACCCAGCAAAGGTCTGGGATAGCTCGCTCCAACTCTACGATCATGCTGTCCATGATTTCATCACGGTCGGTCTTGCCTACGTAGATGTTGTTCAAGTCAGTCTTGGTTCCTTCCAGCTTCATTGGCACGTCACCGAAGTTTCTTACCAAATTGAAGTAGAGGAGTGCTCTTACTGTGATCGCCTCTGCACGGTAGCGATGCATCAGTTTGATGTTGCTCTTGGTTTCATTGCCACTCTGTGTGTCGAAGTTGTTTACGAGCTCGATTACATTGTTGCTGTATTCGATACCCTCGTAAAGCTTGTCCCAGGTGGTCTGAAGCTTAGACCAGCTACCTGCTACCATGTTGAAGTTGCAAGCACCACGCTCACTGTTGGTCTGTGATGTGGTAGATGCGTCCTGACCATCTATCAGCTCAATATCAGAGTTGGTACCGAGGGTGATAGCCATCAACTGGCCGTAGATACCCTCTTCTGTCAGTTCACCGTATGCCTTGTTCAAAACAAGACTTGTATAGTATGGTGAAGTTGCTACCGCATCAGGAGTGTGCTCCGAGGGTGACTGCTGGTCGAGGAAGTCACTGCATGATGTTGTTGTACCGAGCAACAATCCGCTTATCAATAATGCTTTAAAAATATTCTTATTCTTCATTGTTATATCCTCCTTGAATTAGAATGAAACGTTCACACCAAATACGAATGAGCGGCTCTTTGGATAAGCTGCATAGTCGATACCTGGGCACATTGGATTCTTCTTAGAACTTGTATCTGTCTCTGGATCAGAGCCTGAATAGCCTGTGATGGTTAACAGGTTGTAGGCTGTTGCATAGAAACGTACATTGCTCAAATATACCTTCTTGATAAGGTTCTTTGGCAAGGTGTAGCCCAATGTCAATGTCTGCAAACGGAGGAACGAACCATCCTCTACAGCATAGTCTGTGATAGCCATTGTACCTGTTATACAAGGATTGAATATACTTGCGTTAGCATTGATTGCATTCAGGGTGTTATAGATGTTCTCGATACTACCATACTGAGCAATGACAGTTGAAGAAGGCTTTGTCAGATTGACACCTGTGGCTGGATCAACGCATGTGTAGCGGTTGATGAAGTCGTTGTTCAGGTTGTAACCCTTGCGGGAACCCTGGTAGAAACTTGAAGCCAGCTTGGTACCATTCACAATCTTGTTGCCGAATGAGTAGTTGCAGAATACAGATGCATCGAAGCCATGGAAGGTTGCGTTGAAACCGAAACCGCCAGTCCAAGGTGCGATGGTGTTACCCAAGCGCTGCTTGATAGCCTTGCCGTTCTCGTCTGCCTCCAACTTGATGGCACCTGGAGCCAATGTTCCACCGATTGTACCTACGGTATTGGCGATGCTGGCATCTGCCAACTCCCATGCAGTACCGTTCCACTTTAAGTCGCCTGTGCCGGTCTCTGGGTTGTAAACTGTGTAGAAACCGTTCATCTTGTAACCCCAAACCTCACCGAGTCGGCCACCTTCTACGAGGCGGAAGTTCTGGTTGTCATTGCAGAGTGAACCTGCCCACTTATACTCCTGGAACTCAGCCTGGCTGTTCAACTTGTCAATCTTGTTGCGGTTGTAAGAGATGTTGCCAGTGAAACCGAGTGTGAAGTCCTTCTTGTTGATGATATCAGCATTGATGGTGAACTCGAAACCCTTGTTGGATGTCTGACCGAAGTTCTGATACTGATAAGCATATCCCGAAATAGATGGGATATTGGTCTGCATCAGCAAGTCCTTGGTTGTATTCCAGTAGAAGTCAAGGGTACCATTGATACGGCTGTTGAAGAAGCCGAAGTCGAGACCGAGGTCATGGGTGATGGTTGTCTCCCACTTCAAGTTTGGATTAGATAAAGTCTTGTGCTCCAGCATAGTAGAGAAATTGCCATCGAAGAATGGCAACTTTGCTGTTGCATCAGACAATGAATAGGTTGCATCAATCAAACCGCTCTTGATACGGTTGTTTCCTGCAGTACCGTAAGAGAGACGGAACTTCAAGTTTGACAACCAGCTGGCTGTACTCTTCATGAATTCCTCCTCGCTTACACGCCATGCGAAGGCTGCTGATGGGAAGTAACCCCAACGGTTGCCTGCTGCAAACTTAGAAGATGCATCGGCACGGAGGGTAGCTGTGAAGAGATATTTCTCTGCATAAGAGTAGTTGATACGGCCGAAGTAAGACAAGAGGTTGTCCTTACGGCTGATGGTGTTATCATTAGGGAGAGCTGTACCAGCTGCCTGGTTAGCCAAAGCTTCCTTGACACTGAAGGTGATAGGGAAGGCTACGGTTGTAGATGTGTAGCTCTCATCCTGTGATGACGACCACTCCTGACCTACGAGTACATTGAGTTTATCACCTCTCAGGAGGGCGTTCTTTGTATCGTATGTCAAGGTATTGGCATTACGCCAGTTCTTGTTGTCCTTGCGGATAATCTGTGTCTGTGGCTGACCTGAATAACCGAACTTAGAGTTGCGTGAAGCGTATGTACCCCAAGCCTGGTTTGTCTTCTCGTAGCTCCATGAATAACCGAATTCAGAACGGAAGGTGATGCCCTTGAATGGCTTCCAGTTCAAGCCGGCATTGTAGTTCTGACGGAAACGGCGCTGCTGCTTGTAGGTATCGTCCATACGCTGTGTAGGACTAGCCTCTGTGCTGTTTGAGCTTTCATCATCGTCATCGCCGCTGATGAACAAAGGATCTACTGGGCGGAATGTAACAGTCTTGGCTACGATAGAGTTAGAGGCGTTGCTCTCGTTGGTATCAGCACCAGACCCCAAACCATTAATCTTGGTATAAGCCAAACGAGCATTGAAGTCCAATGTCAACCATTTGTTCAACTTACTGTTGAGCTTAGCGTTGATATTGTCCTTGGTATAGTCAGAAGCCTTCATGATGCTCTTGTCGTCAGTACGGGCATAGCTGATGTTGTACTTTGTCTCCTTGGTACCACCATTTACAGCTACGTTGTAAATCTGCTGCAAGCCTGTGCGGCCGAAGAGGTCGTCCTGCCAGTTGTTACCCTTTACAGACTTCCAGATTCCCATATCATCGTAGTCACCATACTCAGTGTTACCTACTTCATACTGATAGAGAGCGTAGTTGTAAGGATCCATAACCTTGGTCTCCTTAGCCATCTTCTTGAAACCTAAAGATGCACCAAAGCTCACCTGAGTCTTACCCTCCTTACCACTCTTGGTAGTAACGATGATAACACCATTGGCACCACGGGCACCATAGATAGCTGTTGAAGAGGCATCCTTCAATACATCGATAGTCTCGATTTCGCTTGGAGCGATATCGCTAATAGAACTTACAGGGAAGCCGTCAACGATGTAGAGAGGAGAGTTATCCTGTGAAAGAGAACCACCACCACGCACGCGGATTTTGATGTCTGCATCAGGCGAACCTTCTGTAGTTGTGATGCTTACACCGGCAAGCTTACCAGTCATGGCCTCGCCTACACTTGAGACAGGGATGTCTGCAAGCTCTTTGGAACCGATGGAAGCTACTGAACCGGTAAGGTCCTTCTTCTTCATCGTACCATAACCGATTACTACGACATCGTTGAGGGTGGTGTTGTCATCCTCAAGCTTTACATCGATTGATTCTTTACCTGCAACGCTTACTTCCTTAGCTTTCATACCAATGTATGAAATCTTCAGTTTCTTGCTTTTGCCTTTTAAGTTTACTGTGAAGTTACCGTCAAGGTCGGTCACGCCACCATTGCCAGCTACACCTACTTCCATGACAGATGCGCCGATGATTGGCTCGCCCGTATTGTCAGTAACAACACCTTTTACTGTTTGTGCAGATACACTTGTTACTACGAACATCAGTGCGCCTGCCAAAGCAATTTTCTTTTTTCTAAAATTACCAGACATACACTTTAGGTTTAGATAAAACTTATTCTAAATTACTAATATTCTAATGTTTTTATTTAATGTTTTTAAGTAGAATTCCAGTTCTGAGCAGATGCTTGCTGAAGGCTGTTCCTCTTGGAACCCGAAGGCTTCGGTGGGGGCAACCTGGATGCGTAGCGATAGCTAAGTCTTGGTTTTCTTGTTGCAAAAGTATATAAAAAATATGAGAATATAGGTATATTGGGGGTAAAAAAATACGTAAACGTTTACAGGTTTTTGCGTAAATACTCTGTTTTTTACATTTCGACGGTCTGTTTTCTCAGTTCCCGTTTCTGCTGTTTCAGAAGTTGAGGGAACAAAAAAGTGCAATATCCGGCATCCTTCTGAACGAGGATGGGGATATTGCACTCCGAATGTTATCTGTCAATCTATTTACTTAATGTCTCTGTTTCTTTACTTTACGATGACCTTGCTTGTCTTCTTGCTGCCATCTGCCAGGGTCTTCACAATGATGTTGATACCCTTCTGAAGATTTGAGAGCTGGGTGCCGTCGGCTGCATAGATAGCGGTCTTGATGACTGCTGCTTCTGTAGCTGAGGTGATGTTGCGGATGCCGGTGCCCAGAACTGCTGTTGCTTCGCTCAGTCCTCCCATCTCGTTGGCTGCACGAACACTCCATGTTGCTGATGCATCATCTACGAGGTAGGTTGGTTTGATGGTGAAGTCAACTACCTTGCCGTTCTTGCATACTGCCCATAGAAGAGCGTAGTCGTTGTTGTCCCAAGCGAGGGTTGTACCGTTCAGCTTAACGTTGCTAGGTGCTGATGCCTGCTCGGTAGCTGCAGTTGGATCCCAGTCATCATCCTGACCCATTATGTTTTCAACAGTGTAGAACGCAGCTTCCTCTGCTGCGAGGATAGGACTTTCTGCTGTTTCATTGCGACGGTTTACATAATTGTCACCATTCTTTGAGTCGTAGGCATCATAAACTTTCTTTCTGTCCTTGAGGTCAACTGTACTACCTGTTGATGTGGTAGAATTGTACTCTGCGAAACGCTTAGGATATCCGCCACTCATTTCATCCCATCCTGCTGCTGAAGGGATGGCTTCCATCTTGGTGTCAATGTAGAGCGCGATAGGTGTTCCCTTGCCCCATGGACGACCTAAGGTGTAGTTACCATTCAGGTCTTTTGCATCAGTAGCATCCTTGATGGTACAGTCTTTGAAGATGTAGCCATACTTCTTTGGTTGAGAAGGAACGGCGAGGTAGCCTCCCTTTTCGCAAATCCAGAGTTCTACATTATTATAATATACGTCACCCTTACCGCAGAGGTAGTCGGTACGACCACGAAGGATTCCGTCTTCGAAGTAGAACTTACCATTCTGGTTGTTTGATACGTAGGTATCCTGGTAAGCCCAGAGGTTTACGTTCTTGCAGATGGTCTTGTTGCTCTGGTCGTTGAGTACGATGTCGCGACCCTTTGCATCCCCCATACTGCTGTACATCTTCAGATCCTGGAAGTAGGTACCCGTAGCTTCCTTCTGCAGGCAGAGTACGTCGCCCTTGCCGATACCTTCCAATACGTTGGCTGGGTTTTTCTGATTCGCGTTCTTATATTCTGCATCAGGAATGGTGTTGGTCAGAGAGGTGTTGTCCATGCCCTCGCCGATAATAGATACGTTTGGCGTATTCATATAAATGGTTGGGTTGGCATAACTCTTACCGTCGCCGCCTGTTATCTTGCTGTTTTCGTCAGCGGGAATCTTGTAGTCGCCCTGCTTGATGAAGATGCGGAAACGCTTGCTGGTATCTGTGCGCTTGGCTGCTGCAGCAAGTGCTGCCTTGAAGTCGCCGTCGGTTGGGACGATGAAGTCGTAGAGAGCCTTGGTTACAGCTGGCTTGGTCTTGGTAGTGAAGTTCAGAACGATTGCCTGGTCTGTTGCATTGTCTGTCAGGTCGGCTACAGAACCGGCAGCGAGCGTGAAGGTGTAAGCTGTAGCGTAGTTCAAACCTTTGTATGTGAAGGTGATGGTCTTGCCGGATACGGCTCCTTCAATCTTTTGTGTGCCGAGTGTAGCGGCTGCGTTGCCGGTGAGTTTTACCTTCTCATCAAAAGTCAGTACAATCTTGCCGTTGGCAGATGCGTTGGTTGCGCCTTCTGCTGGTACGGTGTTTACGAGTACAGGTGCCTTGCCGTCGTTTACGAGCTGGGCAGTACCTGTGATGTAGATACCTGCTATTGCAATTCCGTCGTTGTTGCCTGTTGCTCCCTTGATAGAAGAAGTCTTGTCGGCAATCCAGCGGATGTATACTTCTGCCTTGTTGTTGGCATCGGATGGGAGAGTAAACTCTCCGTCTGTCCAGGCTTTGGTTCCTGGCATATTGATGGCACCTACTTTGGTCCACTCGGTTCCGTTGAGTGAGTATTCTACATTATATGTTTCGTATGCGTTATAATTGTAGAGCATGCTGCTCTTTACCTTGATGTCGGTAAAGGCTGTTGCGTTGACCTTGGTCTGCCAGTAGGTCTCACCCAGTGGCTTGGTGCTGACTGTGGTCCAGTTTACTGCAGCATTCTTTCCTTCGTAGCCGCTTGCGCTGTTGCTCTTGTCGAGCCAACCGTATGCGTTTCCTTCAGCATCACGCAAGATGAGCTGGTCTGCATCGTTGTCTTCTGCAGCGAAGTCTGCTGCTCGACCTGATTTGGCTTCCTTATAGAAGTCCCAGCCTGCGATGAAGTCTTTTGCAGAATATGCTGCTGTGAATGACTGGTCGGCGTTCATGTTTATTTTGCGTTCTGCTCCTGTTTCACCATCATTCCAGTTGGTGAAGGTGAGGATGTCATTGCTGCTGGCTGTGAGAGTTACCTCTGTTCCCTCTTCATACATGTTTTTTCCTTCAACAACGGTTGGGACAGGAGAGGCACTTATCATATAGTCTTTTGCTCCACCTTCAACCTTGTAATTCAAAGCGTAGGTGTTTATCTTCTCAAAGTTTGCTTTCAATGCTGTGTTGGTTGAGATAGAGAAGGTGTATGCTTCATCTGTAGATACCACCTGGTTGTTGGCATCTGTCCAGTTGACAAACTTGTAGCCGAAATTCTTTGTTGCTGTTACGGTGATTGATGTCTCTGCATCAAATACGGTTCCTGCAGGAGATACTTTGACTGTTCCTGCTCCTACGGTTGAAACGGCAGCCGACAGGGTGTACTGTTCAACCTGCTGAACGGTTCCGTTCAAGAGACCATTGATGTGTACATCGGCAAAGCCTTGCTGCTTAGTAGAGCCAACGCCGACGGTGCAACTTATCGTGAAGCCTTCTGCTGATGTCAGTTGGGCTTGCTGCTCGGCAGTGAGATGGATGACGATATGGTTGGTTAGGTTTTCATTTTTCGAAAACTTGTCAGTCTCTGTTGTCTTGTTCTCTCTTAATGCAGTGAAATTGCCCAAATCTACCGAAGTTCCGTCGCTGAGTTTGGCGGTTACGGTTACTCCATTTTCTGCATCTGTACCGAATCGGTTTACATAGGTACTGATAGATGTTGGGGTGAATGTAAGACCCTTGCTTGGTTTAACGGTCCATTCTACGGCTTTTGTTGTGCCAACAGGACCGAAACCAGCCATGACCATCTTGTTTCCGTCTTTGTCTTTTGTAGTCTGTGATGTATTGAGAGAATACTTCAAGTCACCGGTGTTTACGGAAACCAGACTGAAACCATTTTCTGGTGATTTAGTGTACTGCGTAGCGTAGTTGTCGTCATTAAACGGCCATGAAACGCTAGCTTCTTCGTTTTGGTAGGTTTGTGCATTTGCTACTACCATAACAAACAGGGCTATGAGTGAGAGCCCAAATCTTAGTAGATTTCTTTTCATTTGTTTGCCTTTTAGGTTGTTATACTTATTATAATTTTTATTTTCAGTTTATATTTTAAGTTTATTGTTGCAAAATTACACTTATTATTTCTATTTAAGAACTTTTTGTTTCAATTTTGTTGTAAAAGCTACGCAATCGTTTTCGTAGTTTTAGCTCATTTTGGTTCGTATTTTTCTGAGATTCTCAAAATGATTTATTATTTTTGCCATCGAAATAAACTAGCAAATGAATTAAACTGCAATACAGTTATTCATCAACTAATTAATAATATATAAACTTAAAATAAAACGATTATGAAGAAATTCTTTACTCTTATTGCAGCCGTAGCTTTGGCTGCTAGTGTTAATGCTCAGACTTTTAAGTCTTTTGAGAAGACTACTGTGTTTATTACAAATCAGGAGAATGTTACTGCTGGTATTGCTGAGGGCTGGATTGCTGAAGGTAGTGGAAAGACCGTAACAACTAAGACTGGTAGTATTAATCCGGAGACTGGTGAAGAAGAGATATATAAGCAGCCTGGTCTTGATCTAAAGAAGAACAACGATGCTAAGGCTTTCAGTATTTATGTAACTGGTTTGACAAATCTTACTGCTTATGGTGCAACGACAAGTTCATCTGACACTCGCGATTTATATGTTGTTGCTACTCCAAATGATGGTAGCGCTGCTGTTGAAATTAGTGCTTCTTCTGAGCCTAATGTTACTGCAGTTGCATCTCTTGAATTGGATGCTGCTAAGAAATATACAGTAGTATTCACTGGTGTTAAAGCGGGTGATAAAGAATCTGGTGCAGATATTGCTTTGCATGGTGTTAAGTTTGTTCCTGGTACATCTACCGGCATTTCTTCAGTAAATGCTGCTGCAGCCAAGAAGAATGGTAAAACCTATAATATGGCTGGTCAGGAGGTTTCTTCTTCTGCCAAGGGCTTGATTATCAAGAATGGTAAGAAGTATGTAAAGTAACAGATTGTGTAAACAGATAAAACAAAAGGAGGGTGTGTCATGGACTTATGACACACCCTCCTTTGTTGTGAATATTTTCTTTTCCATCGGTGAGAATTCTTTAAATTCAGTTTACAGTTTATAATTAATAGTTTATAGGGCAATCTTGCTATACGGCGAAGCCGCTGTAAACTATAAACTGTAAACTGTAAACTAAGTTTTACTTATTCAGTCCCTGCATTTCCATTTCCAAACTAGCCCAGATGAAAGGACCTACGCCCTTGGCATCATTGTCGCGGATTGGCTCGCTCATGTAATAGTCGAAGCTGCCGTCGCGCTTGAAGTTTGGCTTCTTGACGTATGGACCAGGGCCAGGACCGAGTCCGCTGACAGCACAGCAGCGGGTAAGGCTGATGGTCTTGTCAGGATTTACCTGGATGAAGTTGTTCAGGATTCCCTCATAAGCCTTGATACCTGCTTTCTGATATTCCTTGCCGAGGTATCCCTTGCGGTAACCCTTGAGGAGAACATAGGCAAACATGCTTGAAGCGGTGCTCTCGAGGTAGTTGCGAGGATCCTTTACATCCATCACATCGTACCATACACCCGTCTTCTTATCCTGATATTTCACCACGCTCTTCATTGCCTTATTTAATAAGGTGATGATTTCGCTGCGGCGAGCATAATCTTCAGGCATGGCATCGAGGCATTCGGTCATTGCCATGACGTACCATCCGAGGGCTCTTGCCCAGGTATGCTGGCTCTTTCCGTCTTCCTTGTTTGCCCAGAACTGGCTGTGGGTTTCGTCCCATGCATGCTTCCAGAGCTGGGTCTTCTCATCGTAGGTACGCAGGTCGGTCTTCACAATCTGGTCTACCGCATCGTCGAGAATCTTCTTCGCCTTCTTAGGCTTGAGGTTCTGTACGGCGTAGTTGCAGTAGAAAGGCAGACCCATGAAGATGCCATCGAGCCATACCTGGTTGGCGTAGATAGCCTTGTGCCAGTAAACGCCTTCCTTGGTGCGAGGCTGGTTCTGCAACTGCTTGAAGAGTGTCTTCAGTGCTTTCTCTGTTCCCTTGGTAGGGAAGAGGTTGTGCATGCGCAGGATGAACTTGGCAGTACGCACATTGTCGAGGTTGAAGTCTTCGTATTTGTAGCCAGTGATGTTGCCTTTCTCGTCGATCATCTTGGCAGGATATTCCTTCAGGTAGTCGAGGATGGCATTGTTGCCTTCCTTGTAGTGCTCGTAGGTGTCGAGCATTCCCTCCATCTCGATACCCATCACATAGCTCCACTTGGGCTTGCTGCTGAAGTCGAGCAGGTAAGAGTGGGGCACACGCTTCATCTCGCTGTAGGTGAGCCATTCGCTATAGTTCTTGTAGGGCTGGTCTTCCTTGTTGAGAACGAG
>ENA-OPSA01000149-OPSA01000149.1-human-gut-metagenome-genome-assembly--contig:-NODE-149-length-11938-cov-1.783977_pt1 | contig 11938 bp, 15 predicted proteins | sample MGYA00241804_ERZ501899 | MGnify/ENA primary metagenome ERZ501899 (study PRJEB25962, sample SAMEA2042110) | human gut metagenome | biome: human gut; feature: human-associated habitat; material: faeces...
GGGTTCCGTCTTTTTTCCTTGCACGGTAAATAGGCCGGTTTAAGAATGCCTGAATCGGAATATTCGCATCTTTGATAATATTTTCCGGTTTTTCGTAAGTGTCTTTTAAAGCAGCATACATGGCACCTATAAGAAGTTGAAATTTATCCACTTCCTGTTTGTTTGTAGAGTTCCATCTTATCTCAAAAATAACTTCCACTAAAGGTGCGTTAGACAATTTGCTCATAATCCGAGTATATAAGTTAGTATATAGTACAAGTATACTAAAAACGCTATTCAAAGAATAGCATTTTCAGTATATATTTAATAGTCCTTATTGAGATTTCTGCAAATATCATGATTTTTTTTATAGTATCAAAATTAGACTAATAAAAAAATTTTATTCCAAAGGCTAAAATTACTACACCAATCAGAATCATGGCTATTTTCCCTATGGCTATTTGGGCTTTTTGCCAGCTGGTAAGTTCTTTTTCTACCGAGTAATACTGTGTGACAGTATCACAGAAAGACTGGTAAACTGTGTCTTTCAGATAACGATCGTGATAAAGGTATCGGTTGCGAAAGATGGTTACCGTGTCACCATTGTCTTTTACGTAGATGCTGTCGTGCTGGTAAATGCTGTCGCGCTGTAACTTGTTGATATAGGTCGTATCAACCTTTATCGTTTCTACTGGAACGTATTTCACCGTACGGCAGGAACAAACAATAACCAAGCACATGAAAGGAGCCAGCGTGATGTACCGGCTCACCTTATCCATTATGTAGTCGTATAACTTCATGGCTTCACAACGATTTCAGGGATAAAAGGATATTCCGAACGCACATCGAAGCAAGGACACATCTTTGTCCACTCGTTCGGTTCGACCATTCCGTCGTCGTCCAAATCCGGACTGGTGTCACGATGGCCAAGCACTTCTACAATCTGATATTTGCTGCACAACTCCTTAATCAGCTTGGCCAGCGCTTTCTTCTGTGCTGGAGTACGGGTGTCGGCTGCCTTTCCGTTTGTATCCAGTCCACCCACATAGCAGATACCGATGCTGTGTTTGTTGTACGACACACCGGAAAATCCTTTGCTATTACAGTGTGCCCCGTCAATAGTGAGCGAACGGCCAACTTCTACCGTACCATCCAGCCTTACCACATAGTTGTACCCAATACACTGAAATCCACGGGATACGTGCATCTGATTAATCTCCTTCTTACCGATGTCCTGCCCGGTACGTGTGGCCGAGCAGTGAATTATTATTGAATCTATTTTGTTCATAAAATTTATTCCTTTATTTTTATAGAATCTCGTTTAGAGGAAAAGTTAATAATGAATGTTTGGAGTGCAGCGGCACTCCTTTTTATTTTTTCTCCTCCTTTATCTTTTTGATTAATTTCTGAGCTTCTTCTGGAGTTAGGCACTCCACAATTTTTGCGGCCATTTCGGCCACTTCCGCTGCATGGCTCTTCTTCTTTCTGAGATTTTCTACTACGGTAAGTAGGTAGTGATTACCAGCGATTAGCATATATCATCAATGATTATTAAGGCGTTCATTTTGAGCGCCTTTCTTTTTAGCCTTATAAGCGATGGTTATCGTTTATAGGGCTTTTTCAGCTCATTTTTGTACCGTATTTGTTACTCGCTTGTTACTCTCCGATTTTAGGTCGGAAAGGTCGTGGAGAAAGTTGACTGTGGTTGACTATGATTGACGATAGTTGAACAAAATGGAGAAATAACAAGAGAAATAAACCTCTAAAAAGTAACGAATATGGCAACAAGTAAAATGAAAATCAAAAAGGTATGCGAGTGGTGTGGCACAACATTTTATGCCCAAAAGCTAACAACACGCTTCTGTTCTCATCGGTGCAATAATCTTGCATACAAAGAAACGGTACGGCAGAAGAGAATACAAGAAGTAGAAACCAAAGTCCAAACGATCATCAGTGAACAACCCATATCCGATTTCAAGGATAAAGAATATCTATCGTTCAAAGAAGCTGCGACTTTATTAGGGCTGAGTAAACAAGCCGTATATAAAATGGTATATGCCGGAAAGCTGCAAGCATTCCGCATCAGTAGCAGGTTGTCTTTTATCCGTAAAAAAGATATTGACCGGATGGTAGAAGCTCGTCCTTATGAACAACGACATCCGAAGGACACTATTCCTATCACCGATTTCTACACCACAGCCGAAGTCAAAGAGAAATATCATGTAAATGAATCATGGATATTTGCGGTAGCCAAGAAGAACAACATTCCTCGCACTTTCAATCGTGGCAAGACCTACTGGAGCAAGAAGCACATGGACACTTACTTTGCCAAGAAAGCCCCGAGTCCAGACATCAATGAATGGTATAGTACACAAGAAATGCAGGAAAAATTCGGCATGACCTTATCCGCTATCTACACTTTCGTTTCTAAGAATGCCATTCCAAAGAAGAAAGAAGGTATCATGGTGTATTATTCCAAGAAACATGTCGATATAGCCAAAGGAGTGGAAGTACCCGAAGAACCTCAGTATTATACGGTAGCCGAAGCTATGGAGAAGTTCAATCTTACCCGTGACCAACTCTATCATTATGCGAAATATCATAATATCCCAAAGGTCAAGAAGGGCAAATACACGCTTATCTCCAAACCTGAATTGGATAAGCTACTTGCAGCCCCAAAAATTGAATAAGTTATTTATCGATGAATGTTCTCACCATTGAATCACCTTATTCCTTTGCACCAAACAAATGTAAAACTCTAAATATTAAACAGTATGACACACACGTGTACAAAAGTAACAGTTCGTCAGAGAGCGATTCGGAATAATCGCATCTCCTTGTATCTGGATTATTATCCGGCAGTTCGTAACCCCGAAACCATGCAGATGAGCCGTCGGGAATATCTCGGCATCTACATCTATGCCCATCCTAAAAATGAAATGGAACGGGAATTCAACAACGATATGCTAAACAAGGCAGAGGCTATCCGTTGTATCAGAGTGCAATCGCTCATCAATGAAGAGTTCGGTTTCTTAGACAAGACCAAACAGAAAGCCGACTTTCTCGCCTACTTCAAAAAGATGTGCCGAAGCAAAGACCAGAAATGGATGTTTGTCTATCAGCATTTCTACAACTTCGTCAAAGGGCAATGTACCTTCGGCGAAGTGAATGTGGATTTATGTAAGAAGTTCCGTGAGTACCTGTTGAATGCCAAGCAGCTCAAACACAGCAATCGTCCCATATCTCTCAATTCGGCATCCGGCTACTACTCTACTTTCAGAGGATTGTTGAAGATTGCTTACCGAGACAAATGGCTTCGAGAAAACATCAATGACTATCTTGACAAGATTGAACCACAAGATGTGAAGAAAGAATACCTGACACTGGACGAAGTGAAACAACTTGCCGCCACTCCTTGCGACATCCCCGTTCTGAAAGCCGCCTCATTGTTTGCTTGTCTGACAGGTTTACGCATCAGCGATATTCTCAATCTTCAATGGGAAGATTTTGCCATTGCTCCCGACCAAGGCTATTGCTTGCGTATCAGAACTCAGAAAACCCAAACGGAAGCGACACTCCCCATCAGCTACGAAGCCTATGAACTATGCGGTATGCCCGACACAGGTAAGGTATTCAAAGGGTTGAAACGAAGTATGATTAATTATCCGCTGAAGAACTGGCTCAAAAAGGCAGGAATAACGAAGCCGATAACCTTCCACGGATTTCGTCACTCCTACGCAGTTATCCAAATCTCTTTAGGCACAGATATTTACACTGTCTCAAAGATGCTAACCCACAAGAACGTTTCCACTACTCAAATCTACGCAGATTTGGTCAATGTAAAGAAACGAGAGACAGCCAATAAGATTTCACTGAAATAAATTACAGCTATGAAACGAGGAATCATAACAAACAACGGACATGGTATCCATATTTCTGATGGAGAAGTATGGATGACCGTTTGGGAGATTGCCGACTTATTCTATACAACAGTTGGATCAATCAATTCCCGTTTAAAAGCAATATTGAAAGCCAATGTCTTAAAGAAGTATGACATCTGCCAATGTATAAAGTTGGAAAATAGGAATAGTGCCGATGTATATAATCTCAACATGATTATAGCTCTATCCTATCAAATAGACACTGGACATTCTGCAGCATTCAGGAGATGGTTAATAAACAAAGTTACTCATAATCAAGATTACAACATCCTGTTATATCTCAACAAAGGTACAAACCATACATTGTATTGCTAATAAACTATACCTCTATACCCTATTGATTATCTGCATTGTTTATCCCAAATGATGCAGATAATTTTTATTTTTGAGATACACAAGTTTGTTGCACCAACTATTTTCATCTAAAAACAAGAAATTTGCAATACGCTTATTATTAAGCATGTAACATGATGAAAAGTGATGAAATATATCGTCAAAAGCCCATTGACAAGCAAAACTATGGATTTTCTCAAAAATTAATCCTATATATTTGCACACAAACGATTAATACAACTCACTATGGAGCAGAAAAAGATAGAACAGATAACATTGCATCTGATTGTTTTTGGTACAATCATTATCATTAGTGTTTTAGCCCGTCAGACCGTACTTCACTATGGTTGGGACGAGTTCAGCAGCTACCTTATTCTTATAGTATGCTCTATTGTCATAGGAGCTATCTACCTCAATCTACAAATGGCATTCAGACAACTCCTTTCCCCAACAATAGAAAGATGCATTTTGAGATTTGAGGGCTACCGTAATAAGGCTGTGGTGGTAGAAGCTCTAGTGAAACATTCGAAACTTGCCGAAAGTACCATTATTTCAAAATCCATCATTTCTGAACCTGAAATTGAAATTAAATCTGACACAACAGAAGAAGTTTCTACCCCTTCGTGTTCTGAACTCAATGAAGATGTGACAGAACTTCCAAAGGAAGAAGCCACACCTTCTACCATCAATAATATACCCATCGCAGAATCCAATCAGCCATCAGAATACGAGATATTCCGTGCCAACGCTATGGCTGAGAAGGAACGAGCATCGCAAGAAAAATTAGATAAGGTTCTCGCATATACGAAACAAAACTTGGTTCTCTACCTTAGCGAAACTGACCTCAATCGTCTATGTGGATATATTACAGAATATTACTTATCAGATACTATGCCCAAAGTCGAGCAAATAAAGGTTGATGCCCAATTAAAAACCATTGACATCATGCACTTTGGTTGGAATATAGGTAAGGCATTTGGCAAGCCACGTTTGCAGACAGCCACATTTATCAAAAGGGTATTTGCTCATACCCTCCGTGATTCAGAAATATCTACCATTGAGCGTAAGATGTCGCATACGGAATCCGTATGCAAGATTAAATTAGATAGGAGAATTGCATAAAATCACCACATATAATGACAACATAAATAGTCAAAGCGAACTTGATTTTTCAATTATTGACAAATACGCTTTTATTCCTTGTAGCTTATTCTTTATAAATTCGTGCGTTGAGAGCTGCTTGGATAGTATTGCTATCTTTTTTTTATAACCCAAAGGAGCAAGAAGTCGGTTATTTTGGCATATTACACCTGTTATAATAGGATTTTTAGTTTGATAATGTGTCTTTTTGTGACTGATTCTGAATCCTGACTTTTTAATGATTGCAAGGAACTGAGGTACTAGATTTTTAAAATCAACTTTAGATGACAAAGTTATATCATCAACAAACATTGAAAATTTAATATGATGCTCCTTTGCTAACTGGTCAATTTCCGTACCTATGGGTTTAAATACCAAATTAGCAATTAAAGTTGAGGTTGGAACACCTTGCGGAACTTGATATTTATGAGTAGTTAGTTTAGTTAATATTCTTGCTATAGCAGGCGTACAACCCTCTCGAAGAAACATTTGAAAAACTTGCTTATGAGAAATAGATGGAAAAAATGACTTCAAGTCTGTCGTAAATATATATTTATTTCCTTGATGAAGACGAGCATTACGCACATTATTTTTCCCCCGAATACCACCATAAACATATTGAGGAATTTTAACTTGCTTTGACATAAAATCGTAAATGCGCGTTTGAACCTCTTTTAGTTTTCCTCTAGACGAGTTTATTTGTCTAGTGGCAATTTCTCCATTACTATTCTTCTTTGGTTTGTCAGTAAACTTATTAAATTTTACTCTTTCAAAAGAATAATAGTAATCTTCTATGTGTGCCAATAAGTAATCCAACTGTCCCTTATTAACACCCAGTATATATAGTAAATATTTTTCGTTTGTTATCATCAAAAAAAGAAATTAGAGAGCTGATTATAACAATTCAAAAAAAGATTTGCACCATTCAATCAAAGGCTTCATTACATTCGATAATTGAATCAATGCCTTTATAAATTCAGCAATGGCTTTAATCCATTTTGCCAATTTTTTTATCTTCTTCTCCTGTGTTACAATCATTGGAGAACAATGGAGGGAAATTTTGTAAGCCTTCTTCCCTCTCTTTGAAGGCTTCTTCTTTTTTTTAGCCATAAGCATTTAATTTTAGTTCGGGCAATATTGCCACGTGCCTAAAATCAATATGACCTAACTAAAATATGCTTAGACATTGTCTTCCATTGTACTCTCTATTTTCACGTGCCTAAAAAATGGACACAAATTAATGAAGTAGATACGAATCTTCCATGTATCGACAATCGGAAATAATGAACGAACTATATGAGATGTTCTTGTCTCCATTCTGCCATACTTCAAAACTATATCCGCCCCATTTTACCAATGACTTGGTGCGATTGCTCGCTTTAGGTTTTAGCATAATCTAGTCTCCAAAGCCTTCCTCAGTCTATCAAAGAACTAATACATTGTAAACATAGCGAAATCTTCGCAATTATTCTACCAACTACATCAAAAAGTTATTCATCAGTTATATTTTGGTGAATAATTCCACCATTGAAACACCTGTTTCCTTTGCCATCGAACAATTAAAAACGATTGGCGTATGCAAAAAGAAACAGTAACATTTGATAAGCTGCCCGAAGCGGTAGGTTATCTGACCGAACAAGTCATCGAGTTGAAAAGAATGGTATCGGAACTTCAACCGCCAGTATCAGACAAACACGTGTTGGTTGAAATTGAGGATGCTTGCCGTATTATCAGAAAAGCCAAGCCTACCATTTATACATTGGTACGCAAAGGGCTGCTTCCTGCCTATAAGAAAGGAAAAAAACTCTATTTCTACGAAGACGAACTTCTAGCATGGATTGAGAATGGTCGAAGAAAAACTTCCGAGCAAACATACGAAGAGATGCTTGCCAATATGCAAGGCGGCATCCGTCATAAGCCCAAATCATCCGTGAAACTTTAATAGGTGTGGCTATGGATACATATTCTATTAATCCGGCATCCATCATTGACGAAGCGGTTGATTTAAGTATGCGACTAACGGGTACTGATTTCCCTGTTAGCATATTCCCTACAAGAATCCAACGTATCATCAGCGAGGTACACGAATGCCATAACTACCCAACCGACTACATTGCCGCAGCTATCCTTACGGCACTAGCAGTCGGCATTGGCAACACGCATCTTGTCCAAATCAAGCAAGGCTGGGTGGAAAGCCCTATCCTATATATAGCATTAATTGGACGACCGGGAGCAAACAAAAGCCATCCGCTCAGCTTTGCGATGAAGCCGTTTCTTGATTATGACTACCGACAGAATCAGGAATTTGAAAAGGCACTTGCAAAGTACGATGAGCTGATGAGCATGAGCCGCAAGGAACGTGCGGAAAGCGGTAGTGAGCAATTTCCACAAGAGCCTATCCGCAAACGCTTCTTGGTTTCGGATGTAACGCCCGAAGGATTGAGCCTCATTCATGCTCAAAACAAACGTGGGTTATGCTTGTGGGCTGATGAATTATCCGCTTGGTTCAAGAATTTCAACCGCTATAACAACGGTTCGGAGGAACAGTTTTGGCTCTCAGTATTCAGTGCAAAGACCACCATGTCCGACCGCAAGAACGCCAAGAGTTCCATCTTCATCAAGCGTCCGTACATATCGGTTATTGGGACTATCCAAAATAAAATCTTGAATGAGTTGGCTAAAGGTGAACGTTCCAGCAACGGGTTTATCGACCGCATCCTGTTTGTAATGCCGAATCTGCAACAGAAAGCACGGTGGAATGACAAAGAACTGCCGGAAGATATAGAGCAAGAGTGGAATGCCATCATTGACAAGCTGATACAATCAGAGTGCCACCTCAATGAACATGGAGAGATTGAACCACAAATCCTTTTTTTCTCAGAGGATGCCAAGAAACGGCTTTACGAGTGGCAGCACCATTTTTCTGAGCTGTGCGACCGGGAAACAAACGACACCATCGTAAGTATCTATTGCAAGCTGGAAATATACATCATCCGTTTCTGTCTGATTATCCAATTAGCACGATGGACTTGCGGAGAATGTGATAAGACCTGTATCGACCTGTTGACAGTGGAACGAGCAATCAAACTGACGGAGTATTTCAAAGAGTCTGCATTGAACGTTCAAAATGTCCTCAATGAAAATACGCTCAACAGCCAACAACAGACAATAGTCAATCTGCTTCCTCCATCCTTTACAACCGCCCAAGCTATGCAGATAGCCGAGCAAAACGGGATGAAGGAGCGCACGTTTCAACGCTTTCTCAATGACAACATCGGGACATTGTTTCGCAAAGAGAAACATGGAGAATATTCAAAGACTAACCCGTGACATTTTTGTCGGTATTGACACTTTCCAAACGAAAACGACAATAACGACAAAAGTGACACACTAAAAAAGAAACATACAATGAGTACACATAGATTCATATTAGAACCCTACAAAGGTGTCAGCACTCGACATACTTGTCCGAACTGTCACCGCCAAAGATGCTTTTCCAAATACATTGATACAGAGAAGCAAATCAAGTTCCCAGAATACGTGGGGCGTTGTGATCATGAGCAGAAATGTGGTTATCACTTCACGCCTCGTGATTACTTTGAGCAGAATCCATCTGAGAAAGAAAAGTTTGCAGAGAATAGCTTCGGAAGTTATACACCTATTAAAGAAGTAAAACCGATAGCCATCTCCTACATGGATTTGGATATAGTCAACCAATCATTACGAGGCTATTCTGCGAACAAGTTATTTCAGTTTCTATCGGCCCAATTCGGAGAGACGGAAACATTGAATCTTATGAAGAGATACAAGGTTGGTACATCCAAGTATTGGGATGGTGCAACCGTATTCTGGCAAACGGACAATCGGAGTAAAGTCAGAACTGGTAAGATAATGCTTTACAATTCCAAAACGGGTAAGCGAATAAAAGAACCATACAATCATGTTACGTGGGTGCACTCCGTATTACACAAAGATGATTACAATTTGAAGCAGTGCTTCTTCGGTGAGCATCTGCTTTCCGAAGACAAAAACCGTCCAGTTGCGCTGGTCGAAAGCGAGAAAACGGCAATTATTGCATCTTACTATCTGCCGCAATTCCTATGGATAGCATCAGGTGGAAAGAACGGTTGCTTCAATGTCAACAGCCTATCCGTTTTAGCAGGAAGAAGCGTTGTATTATTCCCTGATTTAGGTGCAACCGACTATTGGCAGAGCAAAATCAGCCTGATGAAAAGCTGCGGAATTGAAGTACAAATGTTCGATTATCTGGAAGCCAACGCTACCGAAGACGAACGCAAAGAGGGCTACGACATAGCTGATTATCTACTCAAAGTGAAGCCTGACGAAGCCATTCTTCAACAAATGATAAGGAAGAATCCTGTCTTGAAAACACTGATAGAGACATTCGATTTAAAGCTCATCAGCGTACAACAAGGCACTCCACAACCGAAGGTTTTACCACCCAAGAAGCGAGGATTCAGACTTTGAACTCAGGGAGAGGAATCGAGACTTTTTTACTGTAGCAAGTTAATGTCGGTGTATTACATTCCCCGACCACTTGCTCCTCAAAAAGTCTGAGGAGGCGGCTCCCGATGGTCACACATTATTCACTAAAAACAGATTCAAATGGAAAAGAAATATACAGTAACACTCCGTCTGTCATATCAGCAATACGCATGGCTTGGTGCGCTTTGCAGACGGAGCAAGCAGACTCAAAGCGAAGTGATCCGTTCGCTCATCGAAAACGGTTCGGTACGTGAACGAATCACGCAAGAGCATATTCACATCATCCGTCAACTGATTGGCGAAAGTACCAATCTTAACCAGTTGGCAAGACAGGCAAACACCTACGGTTTCTTCGCCGTAGCGGACAGATGCAAGGAAATGGCTCAGCACATTAACCTACTTATAAAACGTTTGAAAGATGATAGGTAAACAGACTAAAGGGACATCGTTCGGTGGCTGTGTTAGCTATGTTCTCAAAGAGGAGAAATCCAAATTGCTGGAAGCAGTTGGAGTAGAAGGTACACCCGAACAGATGGCGGAGCAATTTGAGTTACAATCGCTGCTCAATGATAAGGTAAAGAATATTGTCGGACATACTTCGCTCAACTTCTCACCGGAAGATAGCGAACGCTTGAAATATGATGATGAACTGATGTTGCAAATTGCCCACGACTACATGAAACTGATGGGAATCGAAAACACGCAGTACATCATTGCCCGGCACATCGACCGTGAACATCCGCATTGCCACATCGTCTTTAATCGAGTGGACAATGACGGCAAAACGATTAGCGACAAGAATGACTTTCGCAGGAATGAGAAAGTTTGCAAAATGTTGACCGCCAAATATCGCTTGCATTTTGCCAATGGTAAAGACCATATCAAGGAGGAACGATTGCGCCCTTATGACCGAGCAAAGCATGAGATATACAAAGCGTTGAAAGAGGAACTGTCCCAAGTACAAAATTGGGCTGACTTAAAGGATGCACTTGCCGACCGAGACATTGATATGAAATTCAAGGTCAGCCGAACTACACGGGAAATACAGGGTGTAAAATTTGAGTACAACGGTTTTTCTTTCTCCGGCTCTAAGATTAGCCGAGAGTTCAGCTACTTGAATATCGACAACCGACTGGAAGAGAATGCTTGTGCATCCTTGTTTGAATCACCCAAACAGGAATCCAGACATAAGGAAGATAATGTACAACAAAGCGTTTCCCATTCCGATGATGGCTCAAGCATCAGTCTCGGCTTGCTAAACGGCAACTCGTCCTACGATGCCACTGCCGCAGAAGAAGCCGAGTTCAATCGGCTGATGAAAAAGAAAAAGGCTAAGCGCAAGCGAGGCTTTCATTTATAATCCACTTTTTATTAACACTTTAAATCAATTATTTATGGAAGATTTGATTCTAGATTTCAATCTCTACTTGTGTGAGAAGTTCGGCTACAGAAACAGTTGTAGCGTGATGCAAAATGCCAATGGCTTTTGTGTGAACATCAGTGAACGTGATCTAGACTGCTACATCCGCTTCTGGGAGTATAGTTGTGGAAGAGGCAATTTCCCCGACTGGTCTATCATCATTGTGCGCAGTAACTTCAAGAAGAACCAAGAAGAAAGCCTGAAAGATTTGGCTCGCTTCTTCAAGGAGTACATGCCACGCTACGGTTACAAATACCTTTGTACCGAAGGTGATAACTACAAGTATTATCAAACACTCGGTTTAAAGCTCATCTATCGAGGAATCTTTGATCAAAACAATTATGGATTGCCGATTAAAGACTTAAATGTCTGACACATCGTTTAAAATTGAGGAGGGGACTTTTCCTCTCCTTTTCTTATATACCGATAAATCAGAATTTACCGTCGCCTGACCGTTCATTAAGAGCGGTAGAAGTTCGTCTCGCTGCTTAATTAAAATGTTATTCTTACTTATATTTTGATCAATCATTAAATGATATTGCGAAACAATAACATGAAATTCTTCAATGAGCTGTTCTTGAGCTTCAAACCAATGATTTGCTAAGAATACATCTGTCTG
>ENA-OPSA01000153-OPSA01000153.1-human-gut-metagenome-genome-assembly--contig:-NODE-153-length-11736-cov-2.412636_pt1 | contig 11736 bp, 10 predicted proteins | sample MGYA00241804_ERZ501899 | MGnify/ENA primary metagenome ERZ501899 (study PRJEB25962, sample SAMEA2042110) | human gut metagenome | biome: human gut; feature: human-associated habitat; material: faeces...
TGGTATAATTTTTCGTAATCCCCCTTAAAATACATATTTTACGAACTGTTTGTATTTTTGGTCAGTTTTGCAAACTTGAATTTGTCCGCTCCTTTATATAAAATAATTCCATTTTTCAGAACTACTAACTATTTTTCTTATCTAAATGACATTGATTATCTAATTAACTACATTATTTTCTGTCTAAAATATCCATAAATTCGTCACCTGTAATTGTTTCCTTCTCATACAGGTACATAGCCAGTTCGTCCAGTTTTTCCCTGTTTTCAGCAAGGATTTTTCTTGCTTTTTCATGCTCTGCTTTTACGAGCTGCACGACTTTTTCATCAATTTCCTTCTGTGTATCTGCAGAACAGGAAAGAGACGTATCGCCGCCAAGATACTGGTTGGTCACGTTTTCCATTGCCACCATGTCGAATTCATCTGTCATGCCGTAGCGGGTGATCATCGCTCTTGCAATTTTTGTTGCCTGTTCGATATCATTGGAGGCTCCGGTCGTGATCTCACCAAATACGATCTCCTCTGCCGCACGTCCGCCTGTAAATGTAGCAATCTTATTCTCAAGTTCTTTTTTCGTCATCAGATATTTATCACCCTGCTCAACCTGCATAGTGTAGCCGAGTGCACCTGAGGTACGCGGGATGATTGTAATCTTCTGGACCGGTGCTGAATGACTCTGTAATGCAGCTACCAGAGCGTGTCCGATCTCATGATATGCAACAACCTTCTTCTCTTGATCTGAAAGAACCGCATTCTTCTTCTGATATCCTGCAATAACCACTTCTATACTTTCTTCGAGATCAGATTCATTTACAACGGTCCTTCCACTACGGACAGCACGTAATGCTGCTTCATTTATAATATTGGCAAGCTCCGCACCGGATGCCCCCGATGCCATACGTGCAATCGTATGCAGGTCAACATCATCAGATGCTTTTATCTTCTTTGCATGAACCTTTAAAATTGCTTCACGGCCTGCAAGATCCGGCAGTTCAACCGGCACACGTCTGTCAAAACGTCCCGGACGTGTAAGTGCCGGATCTAACGACTCCGGACGGTTCGTTGCAGCAAGAATGATGACACCATTATTTCCTTCAAATCCATCCATCTCTGTAAGAAGCTGATTTAAGGTCTGCTCCCTCTCATCATTTCCGCCCATTTGTCCGTCACGCTTTTTACCAATGGCATCAATTTCATCAATAAACACGATACATGGTGCCTTTTCCTTTGCCTGTCTGAAAAGATCTCGAACCTTGGAAGCTCCCATACCGACAAACATCTCTACGAATTCTGATCCGGACATTGAGAAAAATGGTACATTTGATTCACCTGCAACTGCTTTTGCAAGCATTGTTTTGCCGGTTCCCGGAGGTCCTACAAGAAGGACACCTTTTGGCATAGACGCACCTACATCGGTATACTTCTTCGGATTGTGAAGATAATCAACGATCTCTGAAAGGTTTTCTTTCGCCTCATCTTCTCCTGCAACGTCTGAAAAACGGATTCCCTCACTGGATTGCACATAAATCTTCGCATTGCTTTTTCCCATTCCAAAAGCCATCGAATTTTTTCCTCCGGCATGCTCCATCAGTTTCTTCGCCATATAATTTCCCAGTGCTATAAAAAGGATCAATGGCAAAACCCCGGTCAGCAGGAAGCTGATGATCGGTGACATCTGCTTATCGATATCTTTTGCGAATACTGCTCCACATTCATATAGCCTGTCCGTCAGGTTCGGATCGTTCATCAGACCTGTTTTATAAATATTTTTTTGATCTTTATCTGTAAAGATGATCTGATTGTCATTAACTTCTACTTCACCGATATTCTTCTTCTCGATCATGCTCATAAAAGTTCCATAATCCGTTTCCTTTACCTGATGCTCCATAAGGATTGGTGTGACAACCAGATTAAATACGATCAGCACTATTAACACAATCCCATAATAATATGCCAGTGGTTTTTTCGGTGTTTTAACTTCTTTCATGGTCTTTCCTCCTGTTGTTCTGCGTTATGCTTTCTCCGTGCATTTTCGTATTATTTATTCTGCCATCTGACTTCGCCCTTGGACAGAAGCGGATAACAGATCAGCTGATCTGAATCCAGATTTTCCGCATGCATGTCAACCGCTGTGATCTGATGATTATCATAAGTCGTATAATAATAAATACCTTTTGCTGTATTACAACAGGACGTGTATATCGTGATCTCATATTTGCCTTCTGTCACCTCACAGCATCCACGCTGCTGATCTACGGATCCTAAGATATGGAAGAACTGGCTTACACTCTCATCCTCTTCTTCACCGGAGATCGAATTTAATTTTGTAAAGGCAACTTTCACAAATCTTGACTGGCTGGAAAGATCTCCAGGTATTCCCATTCCACCCATTCCTCTGCTATATGCATCAAGCTGTAATACTCCTGCAAAAGTACTCTCCGGCTGTTTTCTGGATACTCCGGCATAATTATTCAGTGCAAACATCTGACTCGGGAATGGTGGATTATTGGTAAGCACTCCTACCGGATTATCATATACATGCAGCCCATCCTTCATAGACTCAACAACGATACAGGAGTCTTTGTCTGCAATGATCCAGTGAAGCTGTGCTGTCGGCAGCTGTTCACTGAATGCTGTGCCTGTCAGTCTCATTGCTGCCAGCTTCTCTCTCGCCTCTGCTACAGTAGCACACTGTGTAAGGATCCATGGGATGAACTCGAACTGTGCCACCTGGCTGACTTCTGTTTCATCTTCCGGCAAAGCTTCTTCATATGCCGCATTGCCGACAAAATTAAGACCTGCCATTCCAAGGCCTTTTTCATTAACAGCATCATAATAAAGCGGATAACCTTCTGCAACAAATGCCATTCCGATCAAAGCATAATGGCTTTTTATCTTCCCGGCAAACCGGAAATCAAATTCGTAATTTCTTGGCGTTATCGTGATCTGTTCCCCATAGGAAAATTCATAATCAAGCGTTCTGCCCATATAAAAATCTTTTGTTTTGTAAGTTGCTGCTGTACACATATCGAACACCTCTTCTTTCTGCTATAATAGTCCTGCAAACAATCTCATAAACAACTGTCCGATCCGTAAATATGCACTCCGTCCTGTGCGGTACTTTTCGGTCACTTCCCTGCATTCATTCATTGTTGCTCCAAGATCATCTCTTATATCCAAAACTGTCTGACTACCATTATACTGCATTATAAGGCAGATAAGCAATCTGTCTTTTTGTCATAAAAAACCTTATCTAAATGACATTGAATGATTTATTTTCTATCTAAAATTTTATTAAACCGACTAAAGACTCCATAGTTTGTGTGTTTGACTTACTGTTTATATCTATCTTCTCCTAAATATTTTTCTAGTCATTGCAATATAAAATTGCTTATACCGTCTCTCCCTTAAGAGTCCTGGTATTCTGGATAATATACAGAGCGACCGATATGACCATCATTATAGCGCACAAACCAATCAACAGATCTGATACCATCGGTGTAATGTGGAACCATATAATATGCACCGCTGCAGTTCCATATAATAAAAAGGTTACTATCTTTCCATGCCAGTCTGCACCATGTACTTTTCCTGTCTTTCGTATCACAAGACATCCACTGACTACCATATACAGCTCCTTACCTGCCATTATTACGATTAAAAGAAGCACATGCGGAAAACGAGTAAACAGACAGATTAACATCGCTGCCTGTGTCAGCTTATCAGCCACCGGATCAAGTATTTTTCCTAAATTACTAATCCTATGGAATCTTCTTGCGATATATCCATCAGCAAGATCCGTAAGACCAGACAGCAATAAGATTTCACCAGCTAACAGAGGATTTTTCTTTACACAATAACTCCATATAATTACCGGAATCAGACAAAGCCGAAAAAAAGAAAGAAGATTAGGAACCGTAATAATTCTATTCAAATTTTCTTCCTGATTCACTTCACTCTGCATGTACGGTCACCTCACTTTCCTTTTTTTTAGGCATAAACCAATAAAATATAACACAAAATGCTAAAGCAAACACAACACCAAAAACATTTTGAATCACTCTAAGACTAACCGCTCCTTGTAGTCCATATGTCTCTGCAGCAATGGCTAAAGCACCAAATGTGTTAAATACTGCCTGCCAGCCATATTGTGCTGAAAATCCTACACCGATTCCACCAAGAATTCCTATATATGCATAGATTGACGAAGGAAGCAGAAAATATAATACTGTAAAACATATAACACCTGCAATATTTCCGACAATCCTTTTACGGACTCTGTAGTGCATATCTTCCATAGACGGCAAAATCACGGACATGGCCGCAATACCAGCCCACATTGCACGTGGCATATTACAAAGTTCTGCAATGCAAAGGACAATCGGTACGCATAAAATCTGACATATCTGCCATTTTGTTCTGGAAGAAGTGATATCAAATTCTTGTATCAGATCTTTCAGATTTCTTTTATAAGTTCTGTTTTTATGATTTCGATAAAATACGAAGCAGGTAAGTGCTGCACCTAAAGCCATTCCGACTAATCGCATCTGATAGCTTTTTCCCGTAACATCATAACCATATAGCAGCAGATACCCAAGAACCAATGTAGATTGATTAAACATGGATGGATTATGGCATCCGAACAGAATCAACACAGCCAGTGCCGCAATATTTAACAGCATTCCCAATACCGGTGAAAACTGATTTGCTAAATGCGGACATACAGTCATAATTACAAAGAACAAAGCCAAAAGCATCGTAGATTGTCCGGTGTGGATCCCCAGATCCGCATTCCTAAACACCATGAGACATAATAAGACTACTACACCTACAATGCTGTTCTCATTTCCAAATAGGATGCTGAAAATACTAACAAAGAAAAAACAAAATGCCATTGTAGCAGCTATCTTCACCAGATATACCCACATATGATATAGTTTTTCTTTTAGTGTTTCACTCTTTTTCAACAGGTTTTTAGAACCTGCCTGATTTAACTGCAACTCCTGATAAAATGTCATATAAATCCTCCCATCTTCTAATTTATCTTAAAACTAGATAATCTCATCTTTCTGCTTTGGCAGCTCTATAACAAATCTGCATCCACCATATTCACGGTTTTCTGCTTTGATTGTTCCTCCGGCACTATCTACAATCCGTTTTACAAGTGCAAGACCTAGGCCATTTCCTTCTGCTTTATGAGATCCATCTACCTGATAGAACTTGTCAAATATTCTGGATTTTACATCATCCTCTATTCCTGGTCCTTCATCTTCCAGAATGAACTTAACAGAATCCTGTTCTTGTTTCAGAAACATCGTAATTGTCCCCTTTGAAGGGCTGAACTTAATCGCATTATCCAAAAGATTTATCCAGATATGCATAAAAAGTCCTTCATTCCCAGTATATTTAACTTCCTCCAATTCTACCTGAAAACCAATTTCTTTTTCTGTCCATTTTGTTTCCAATGAAAGAACTGCCTGGCGGATCTGTTCATCCAGACGATATTCTGTTTTTTTCATTGGTATATTCTGATTCTCTAACTTGGATAACAGCAAAATATTACCAACCAATCCGGAAAGTCTTTGGGTGTTAAATAAGATTTTTTCTACATATTCCTCTTGATCCGGAGACAGTTCTTCTCCCTGAAGCAGCATTGTATATCCTTCAATGGCATTAATCGGGGTCTTAAACTCATGAGAAACATTAGATACAAAATCCATCTGCAGCACCTCTGTTGCACGAAGTTCTTTTGTCATAACGTTAAAACTTTGATAAGATTCTCCAACTTCTGCTATACGGCTGTTCGTTTCCAAATGCTGTTCAAAATCTCCCCGAGAAACTTCCTTCATTGCTTTACTAAGTCTTGTAATTGGTTCCAGTAACTTTGCATTAATAAAGGAAGTGATCAGCCCTGCAATCAATGTATTGAAAATCAAAAGCCAGCCAAGCACAGGTATGCTGCCCGGCAGATTAAAAAAATGATTCAAAAAAGCAAATAATAAAGCAGATATGACTGTTGAAAATACAAGTGCCAGCCAGATTGCACCAGTCAGACAGGATCGGATCCGCAATCCTTTTTCTTTCTTTTGTTCCATTATTTTTTCACCACCTTGTATCCAATTCCACGCATTGTTACGATTTCAAAATCAGGGTTATCTTTAAAACGCTCTCTGATTCTTCCTATATGTACCTCTATCGTATGTGGGTCTGCCTCCGTCTCGTATCCCCATACTTCATCCATCAACTGTTGTTTTGTAAATGTTCTGCCTGGCGAAGCTGCAAGCTTATATAAAAGCAGGAATTCTTTTTTAGGCAAAACAAGACTTTCCTTATCAGTTGTAACCGTCATTGCATCATAATCAAACTCTGTTGAACCGATCACAATTTTGTGTTCATTCAGTATCTGTGCACGGCGAAGCAGTGCTCCGACTCTTAAAACCATTTCATTCACATTTACCGGTTTTACCATATAATCGTCACTTCCCGAAAGAAATCCCTGGCGCATATCATCAAAGGAACCTTTCGCAGTGATCATAAGCACTGGTATCTGATATCCTGCTGAGCGAAGTTCTGACACCAGTTCATAGCCATCCATAACCGGCATCATAATATCAGAAATGATCAGATCAATATATTCCTTAACCAATACTTCTAATGCCTGTGCTCCATCCGATGCACTTTTGACTTGATATCCATTCTTCTCAAGCACTTTTTGGAATAGCTGGCTTAATTCTTTATCATCTTCTACAATCAATATTTGAAACACGTTTTCCTTCCTCCTTATTAAAACAGATACCTTGCCCATCCAAGCAGATGCTGTACCAAAAATATTTTTCTCTGACGTTTCTTTGTTAATTCGATTGGCTCTACATGATATGGATCACGATAGGTTCCATCTTCCAATACCTGGCGGGACACTCTTTCATATTCCATCATGCCCTCTTCCAACTGTTTATTAATATCTTTACTGCGAATTACAAGCATCAGTTCCGTATCCAGATATGCACTTCTCATGTCCATATTAAAGGAACCGATTACAGACAGATCATCGTCAATCAGAATACTTTTTCCGTGGTATGAATAACCGCCTTCATATTCCCAGATATTAATTCCTGTACTTAAGATTCTATTTCTGTTTTTCGCATAATCGGCAGCCCCAAATGGATTCCCATTATTCGCAACTGAATTTGTCATGATAGAAAAATCTGAAACGTTCTCTGCAATCTCCTCCCATGTATTATACATCATATCATTACAGATAATATATGGCGTGTGGATCTTCACACGATTTTTTGCATTTTTCATCAATTCTCCCAACTGATACCACACTACTGGTTCTTTGGAACCTGTGTGAATAGGATTTGACACTAATGCAATCTTTTCTGTCTCAAAAGTTTCGTCCGTGTAATCGGTATCGCAGATTCTTTCCTTATTCTCTTCAAAATATTTCTGATAGCCGTTCTGCAGCTCTAAAACTGCGTTCTTTACAGATTTTCTATTTGCCAGTTTTTTATTGTCATGAAAATAATCACTGTCTTCTTGTTCCCATATCGTTTCAAAATACTCTAACAACTGGTTAACTGAATTTTCTTTCTCAGGTTCATCGCAAACCACTAACACGTCTCTGTCATAGTTCTTATGTCCCGGAAAATCACCCAGGAAATAATTGTATGTATTTCTTCCCCCAAGAATATATCTCTTTCCATCTGCAATCAAATATTTATCATGCATTCTACCCATCATCTTCCATGGTTTCAACGGATTGGCCTTATTATACAGTTTAATTTCAACATTCTCATGGGAAGATAATCCATAGAAATACGGATTTCCTTCCATATCAATCCAGCTCTCCATTCCATCTACTAACAGACGAATATGTACACCTCTGTCTGCCGCATCATGCAGTGCTCCTAAGATCAATTTTCCACTTTCATCGGATTGAAATGCAAAAGTAGAAAGAATAATTTCCTTTTTTGCATTCTTGATCAAACGCACTCTTTGTAAAAGCGCTTCTGGATTCTTTTCTATGATTACTGCCCGTTCTGTATTTTCACTGCATTCGTTCCATGACCCATTTTTTGTTTCTTTTTTGGTTGTATTGGACACTTCCGGCTGCTTTTTATATGCAACGCAGATTCCGAGCAATTCATAAAAAGCCACACATAAAAAAATTGCCAGTATAACAAGAAGGATTTTACATATTTTATGCTTTTTCATTGTACATCACTTGATTCTTTTTTATTTCTTATTCTTATTCATTAGCAATACAATACAATGGAAAACTCAATTTAACCTCAACAAGGTTTGTTTTTTCATCCATGCAAAATCTTCTTTGTACAACAGACTGTTAGATATAGCAAAAACGGCCTTTCAAAAACAGTTAACTTCTAAATCAACTGTTTTTTGAAAGGTCGTTTCATCAGATTCTTATAGCAATCCAGCAAATAATCTCATAAATAATTGTCCCAGTCGCAAATATGCACTTCGTCCGGTTTGATATTGGTCTGTCACATCACGACATTCTCCCATCGTTCTTATCAGATCATTTTTTATTTCCACAACTGCCTGACAATCTGCCATAAAACAGCCGTTTTCAAAATGGTGATATAAACTTCGATAATCCAAATTAATTGTTCCACAAGTTGCCATACAGTCATCTGCCACACTCATTTTTGCATGACAGAAACCAGGAGTCCACTCATAAACACGAACACCATGTTTAACTAATCCATGATAAAAAGAACGAGTTATATTATAAATGAATTTTTTATCAGGGATACCAGGTGTGATAATTCTTACGTCTACCCCTCGCTTAGCAGCCAGACATAACGCATGCGTCATTTCATCTGTTATGATTAGATATGGAGTCATAAACCAACAATATTTTTCAGCTTTATTTATCATACTGATATAAACTTCTTCTCCTACCTGTTCATTATCCATAGGGCTGTCTGCATAAGGTTGAACAAACCCAGTTTGCTGTGCCGCATAATCATAGTGGAAAAGGTATTTACTAAAATCAGGATCATTAGCATCCTTAGCACTTACTGCATTCCACATTTCCAAAAATGTCACCGTAAGCGACTGAACAGCATCTCCTTCTAAACGAATACCTGTATCTTTCCACTGTCCATACGGGTGTGTGTAATTAAAATATTCGTTTGCTAGATTATATCCACCTGTAAATCCGACTTTTCCATCAATAACTGTTATTTTTCTATGATCACGATTGTTCAAAAACAGATTTAAACCTGGCATAAACGGATTGAATACACGGCAATGAATTCCTATTGCCTCCATCTTTTTCACAAAATCTGTGTTAATAAAGCCTATAGAACCCATATCATCGTAGAATACTCTAACTTCCACACCTGCTTTTACTCGCTCTTCCAGAACATCTTGAATCTTATGCCATGCTTCAGCGTCTTCTATCGCATGATATTCCATAAAGATAAACTTCTGTGCTTTCTCCAAATCCTTAAGCTGTGCCTCTAATCCTTTCACTGCTTCATCAAAATACACAATATCCGTATTCTGATAGATTGGATACTGCGAATTTCTTTGTATGTAACTTGCTATATTTCCTGCTTTCGGAATTGTTTCTTTTATTCTGCTCAAACACTCCTGACTGTCCGGAAGCATTGGTAACAATTTGCTATCAATTTCTGCATATCGCTCACGCATTTTATGTGTGCCACCATTCAAACCAATCAACAAATACAGGCCTACACCCATAATTGGGAAAATTAGAATTAAGATGACCCAAGGCATTTTCATAGAGGATGTCTTATTTGATGCGTACAATCCCAAAACCAAGATCCCACTCAAAATCCTTGTAAATAAATTTATGATTTCTGCATATTCATTCAAGCGTGTTACGATAGTAATAATAAAAATCACTTCCAGAAGAATGCAGATTATGGAAAAACACAGCCGTTTTACCCCATTTTTTGTTTTTGCTTTGCCCTCTAAAGTATCTTGTTTCATATATATTCCGCCTTCCTACTTGCTCAGTTTTCTCCCTAAATTTCGTGGAACATACCAATTTTGTCTTTTATTCTCTGCATTTCATTATCTGCTTCAATGATAGCTCTTGCAGAATGAAGTAATTCTTCACTTATCTCATCATAGCCAGGCATTTCTTCAATTCCTTTTTTATAGCGAAGTTGATGTTCCAATGTTGCCCAGAAATCCATACCATTGGTTCGAATCTGTAATTCTACACGCATAGGTGTTTTACCCTTAGCAAAAAATACTGGTATTTCAACAATCATATGATAGCTTCGATAACCATTCGATTTTGGATTTTTTATATAATCTTTTATTTCAATAACTTTAATATCATCCTGTTGGGTAATCAAATCTGATATCATATAAATATCGTCAATAAACGCACAAACTATTCGAACGCCTGCTACATCATTGAGATATGTCTGTATTCTCGTCTGAGTTGCTTTGTACATTGGACAGCTCCGGTTTGCGGGTATGCAGCCGCCGTTCGATTGATTCGTGTAGAAGCTGAGATACAAGAGCCATTAACGGAATAAAGAAGATCATGCCAAGGACACCGAACAGTTTACCGCCCAGCAAAACCGCCAACAACGTCCAGAATGGGGATAGCCCTACACTGTTTCCCACGACGTGAGGATAGATGAACTGATTTTCAACAAACTGAGTTGCCTGATAGACGCATGGGAGCGCCTTGTGCGGAGCCGCCAATAAAGTAAATAAAATGCCGAAAGCGCAGGAGAGAAATGCTCCAATATAAGGAACGAATGCAAAGGCGGCAGTTAAAACGGCTGTTAGCCCCGCATATGGAATCCCTGCAACAGAAAGCGAAAGAAAGATCAATGTTCCAAGAATCATAACCTCGACACACTGACCAGAAAGAAACTTCGCATAGGTGTCATGTGCAAGTTTCGAAATATGGCAAATTCTATCTGCAACGGATTCCTTACAGTAGGCATACAGTGCCCGTTTGCTTTGACTGCTCAATTCACGCCATCCAATTAGCACATAGAATGTGATCACAAGTGAAATTGCAACATCAGCAATCGCAGATACCGTAGAGCCAGCAACATTGGCAACTGAGGAAATCACTGTGTTCATTTCGCTCGAAATGCTTTGCAGAATAGATTTCCAATCGAGCGCAGCAAAATGTGCCGACAGTTTCTCTGTGTCAATGCCGTATCTTTGCAATAAGCCGACCCAGTCAGGCCATTTTTCTTGAACAAGAGCAGCAATGCTTTTTACAGATGCAGTGAGCTGTGGAATCGCAATTACACACAGAAGAGCAATAATCGCAATAACACATATCAGCGTCAGTAACAGGCTTATCATGTCTATTTGCCGATCTGTAGCTTTAGTCAGCTTTCGTCGAAGCCTCTTTGCCAGTCCGCGCACGGGTACACTCAGAACAAAGGCCAGCAAAAGGCCTGATAAAATCGGAGCGAGCAAGCCAATACACGATTTTAGAAAGTTGGCAACATAGTTTAGATTGTTGAATGCCGCAAATAAGATCACCCCAAACGTGATTAGTAGAAGCGGTTTTTTGTAGGATTTATCCATGATTACATCCTCGTAAGAAATCGGTTTGTTTTATTATTGGGGAGTATCTTATAGGCAATCCACCAACCAAAGAAACAGACTGGCAATGCAGCGAGAACATCCATGATAGAATGCTGTTTCATAAAAACGGTGGAGAGACTGATACACACGGCGATTGATGTAGCAGCG
>ENA-OPSA01000156-OPSA01000156.1-human-gut-metagenome-genome-assembly--contig:-NODE-156-length-11615-cov-13.255277_pt1 | contig 11615 bp, 10 predicted proteins | sample MGYA00241804_ERZ501899 | MGnify/ENA primary metagenome ERZ501899 (study PRJEB25962, sample SAMEA2042110) | human gut metagenome | biome: human gut; feature: human-associated habitat; material: faeces...
TTTGTGCGATTTGCAGGGATTCGGGAAAAAAAGGTTGAAAAAAGTGGTATTTTTTTATGTTACTGAACTTTCAACGATGTAGAGCGGAGCGCAGGGATATATAGCATAAGAATTGCTTTTTATAGAAAATAACGCCTAAAAAAGCAAAAAATAGCAGAATGATGCTTTTGTTTTGAGTTTCAAGTGGTTGTGGCGGTCGTTGGCTTTAAGTGGCAAAGACGAGGAAATGCGGAAAACGCAGATTGATGAAATAGAAACGCTTTCAAATCATTACCTCGCAGAAACGCCCTAATAAGCATTTTTAACGGTGGCGGTTCATATTTCCCCATTCTGCGTAAGTTTTGGTTTTGCCATGCAGCTCTCATAGTTTAATTTTGCACCGAACAAAAAAGTAAGAATTATGAGATGCACTTTCAAGACAGTCTTCTATGTAAATGGAAGCAAGGAGAGAAACGGAATTGTCCCTATTATGGGACGAGTGACAATCAACGGAACTATCGCACAGTTCAGTTGCAAGCAGAGCGTGACCAAGGCTATCTGGGATGCCAAAGGCAACAGAGCCATCGGCAAAAGCAAGGAAGCCAAGGAAGTGAATTTTGCGCTTGACAACATCAAAGCTCAAATCGCCAAGCATTACCAACGACTTTCCGACCGTGAGGCGTTCGTTACCGCAGAAATGGTGAGAAACGCATACCAAGGCATAGGTACGGAGTACGAGACTTTGCTTAGAGCTTTTGACAAGGAGAACGCTGCGTTTGCCAAGCGTGTAGGCAAGGACAGAGCCAAGAACACGTACAACAAGTATCTTGTGGTGAGAAAGTACGTTGCCGAGTTCATCAAGTATCAGTACAAGCGAAGCGATATGTCCATGAATGAGCTTACCGAGGAGTTCATCCGTGACTATTGCTTGTACTTAAAGAATATTGTCGGACTTGCGCAGTCCTCCATCTGGATTTACTCCATACCGCTGAAGCATATCGTCACGGCTGCACACTACAATGGCAAGATACCGAGAAATCCATTTGCCATGTACCACGTTGACCCAGACCACAAGGAACGTGAGTTCTTGACCTTGGACGAGCTTACCGCCATGACAGAGATAAAGTTGGAAGACCCCAATATGGCATTTGCGAGAGACCTTTTCATCTTTGGCTGTTGGACAGGTATATCTTTCATCGACATCAAGAATTTGACGGAAGATAACATCAGCATAGTAAACGATGCTCCTTGGATTATTTCCAAGCGTCAGAAGACAGGTGTGCCGTTCCAAATCAAGCTGATGGATATTCCCATGCAGATAGTTGAGAGATACAAATCTTTCAGAAAGGGTAATCACTTGTTCAACATTGGCAACCTTGACAGCATCAACAAGCGCATCAAGAAAGTTGCTGCAATGTGTGGTATAAAGAAGCGTGTATCATTTCATGTCTCACGTCATAGTTGGGCAGTTTTAGCATTGGAGTATGGTATGCCAATAGAGAGCGTGAGCAAGATTCTTGGTCACACGAACATCACAACAACACAGATATATGCCAAGGTGACAAGCACCAAACTTGACCATGACATATCAGTCTTTGAAAGTCGAATCAAGGGGCATTTGCCTGCAATGGGAGGGATGGCATGAAAAGGACTGTAATCACCGTGGACGGAAATGGAAGGCTTTCCATTCCGTCCAATGTGGAGGACTTGTGGATGAGTGAAAATGAGTTGGTAGATATGCTTTATGTCACAACCCCGAAGCTCAAAGCCGTGATAAGAGCCATATATAAAGAAGGTATGTTGTTGATGTCGGAAGTCCAAAAGAGGCAAAAACTTTCCAAAGATGTTTGGCAAACGCTGTATGTATTCCCTATGGTTGTTGCCATTTGCTTCCGTCTAACCTCCAATGGTGCAGCGCAACTTCGTGATGATATCTTCAAGAGGTTGTACGGAGCAAAAGAGAAAACAGCCATTGTCCTGCAACTCTACGGAGGGACAAATGCTTTTAGCTAAGAATGGTCGCATCTTTGACACTTCGGTTATTCACTGTCGTATTGACTTGCCTACGTACTGATTCACTGTCGTATCAAGCATTTCTGTGAAGAATGCAGAGCTGCCGATGTCAAACGTTTTACATGCTTATCGTATGACATATAAAACGTATGACATGCAGGAATACATTTTTGTTCATCCCGAGGAAAGGTTCGCAAGGAAACCTCTCTTCGGGATTTTTTGTTTCATCTTATCCCGATTGGCTACATCAAGCACCTTGATTTCCAATCTTTTAACATTGTCGGTGCAAACTTCTCCATTCTGCGTAAGTTTGTGTTTTGCATTTTGATTTTCCGCCCTTACCTTTGCAACTTTAATTTTATCAACTCACAAAGGTTAGATTATGAGCAAGACAAACGACAACAAACAACCTGTAGCTGTGGGAAGCAAACAGCCACAGGCAGCACCTCCGACAAACGAGATGTTCATCCGTGTTGGCACTACCTTATACAAGGTGGTTGACCAACCTACCATCACAGGAGGAAAGGTAAGAAAGCGCATCCCATGGAACATGGAGACCTTGCGTCAGGACTACGGCAAAGAGTTCGTCAAGTACGTTCACAAGTATGACGGCTTCTGTACCGTTCCCGAACATGTGAACCACCGCACGGTGATAGACGGTTTCCTCAACCTATACGAGCCGATAGGACATAAGCCGATGCAAGGGGACTTCCCTAATATCAAGAAGTTGGTTAGTCACATCTTCGGTGAGCAATATGAGCTTGGCATGGACTACCTGCAACTGCTCTATCTCAGACCTGTGCAGAAGTTGCCCATTCTGCTGCTCGTATCAGAGGAGAGGAACACAGGCAAGACCACGTTCTTGAACTTTCTGAAAGCGTTGTTCCAAGACAACGTGACATTCAACACCAACGAGGACTTCCGCAGTCAGTTCAATTCCGATTGGGCTGGCAAGCTGCTGATTGTCGTGGACGAGGTGTTGCTCAGTCGCAGGGAGGATTCCGAGCGGTTGAAGAACCTCATCACCACCCTCTCGTACAAGGTGGAAGCCAAGGGCAAGGACAGAAACGAGATTTCCTTCTTTGCCAAGTTCGTGCTGTGCTCCAACAACGAATCACTCCCTGTCATCATTGACGGGGGCGAGACCCGATATTGGGTGAGGAAGATTTCATCGTTGCAATCTGACGATACCGACTTCTTGGAGAAACTGAAGGCGGAGATACCCGCTTTTCTGTTCCATCTGCAAGGCAGAACGCTATCCACAGAGCACAAGAGCCGAATGTGGTTCGCCCCCGAACAGATAGCGACCGATGCTCTGAGGAGAATCATACGCTGCAACCGTAACAGACTTGAGGTGGAAATGTCGGAGCTGTTCCTTGAGGTCATGGAGAACACCCAAACCGATAGTTTGCAATTCTGCCTCAATGACGCAATCGCCTTGTTGCAATGCAACCACGTGAAAGCGGAGAAGCACCTTGTGCGAAAGATAGTGCAGGACTGTTGGAAGCTGCAACCTTCAGAGAACGCCCTCACCTACACCTCATACGAGTACAACTACAATAGCAGCGGTCACTACTCGCCAACAAAACGTGTGGGCAGGTTCTACACTGTAACGAGGGACAAGCTAAATAGCATATAATTTTGTTGAATTGTTGAATATGATGAAAGAAGTGTTGAATATCAAGTATTTAAGGCTCAACATTTTCTCAACAAATCTCTCAACAAAAGAAAGAAACTGTTGAAAAGAGAAAATATGACGGCTCATGCCTTTCTTTCTCTTTTGCCCAGTGATTTTGTTGAAAAGAACCATTTGTTGAGAGATTGTTGAGAAGATAAGTCTTTGATTATCATACCAATTACATACTATCCTCAACAATTCATCAGAAATACATACACCACTTAATCCACAGTAAGACATGAATATTCAAGAAGCAAAGCAAATCAAGATTGCAGACTATCTGCAAAGTTTGGGACACCGTCCTGTCAAGCAGCAGGGCGCAAACCTTTGGTACAAGTCACCGCTGAGAAATGAGAGCGAGGCATCTTTCAAGGTGAACACCATGATGAACAGTTGGTTCGATTTCGGAATGGGCAAGGGCGGCAACATCATCACCCTTGCGTCATACCTCTACGCATCAGACAGCTTGCCATATCTCTTGGACAAGATGGAGAAGCAAGCACCCCATGTACGCCCGATCGACTCTTCTTTCCCTCAGCAAGCTTCCGAGCCGAGTTTTGAGAGATTGGAGGTTAGGGAACTCAACCACCCTGCACTCCTGCGCTATCTGAGCGAGCGGAATATTGACCTGTGCATCGCCCGAAAGGAATGTGTGGAACTCCACTTCTCGCATAATGGCAAGAACTACTTCGCCATCGGCTTCAAGAACAAGTCGGGCGGTTACGAGGTTCGTAACCGATTCTTCAAGGGTTGCATGTCCCCCAAAGACATCACACATATCCGACAGCAAGGCGAGCCAAGATACGCTTGCTATGTGTTCGAGGGCATGATGGACTATCTTTCCTTTCTCTCGTTACGCATGGAAAAGTTTCCGTCTTGTCCGTCATTGGAAGCACAAGACTACGTGATACTCAACTCAACAAGCAACGTTGACAAGGCTATTGACGCACTCCACGGCTACGAGCGCATCAGTTGTCTGCTCGACAACGACGAGGCAGGGCGGAAGGCAACGCTTGCCATCGAGAACACCCTCGGCTATCATGTGAGGGACGCATCCCACTTGTACAGCGAGTACAATGACTTGAACGACTATCTGTGCGGAGTGAAATCCAAACAGTCGGTACACCAAGTACAGCCTGTTAAGCGAACCGTTCCACCTCGGAAGAGAGGCGCAGCCTTGGGCATGTGATGTGTTTTCTGCCCCAATGGCTATTCTGAACGGAAAAGCCATAGCTCAATAGGGCGTTTTCTTGACGCAGTGGCACGCCACCGCTAAAAACGCCCATTGAGCAAAGGGGCATCCCCTTTTGAAACCCCGTAAGCCATGCGCAGGACGCAATGTGGCAAGCGGATTTGTACAACTCTAAAACAAGTTTATTATGGGACATTTCAGTTTGGATTTCAAGAAGGCAAAGGGCAGTTCTGACGCAAGGGAATCAGACCACATAGAACGCAAGGTGATTCCCGACAACGCAGACCCAACGAGAACGCATCTCAACCGTGAACTGGTCAAGATGCCGAGTGGTGTGTACGGTCGTGACGAAGCCATCTCCCACCGCATCAAGACTGCAGGCATCAAGCGAAAGATTACCAACGACCAGGTTAGGGTGATAAGAACAGTTCTTTCGGGAACGCACGAGGACATGATGAACATCGCAGCCAATGGTCAGCTTGACGATTGGTGCAACGACAGTTTGAAGTGGTTGCAGGACACGTTCGGCAAGGAAAATGTCGTGTCGGTGGTTCTCCACATGGACGAGCATACGCCACACCTCCACGCCTCCATCGTTCCGATAGTGACAGGCGAACGGAGAAAAGCCAAGGACAAACCTATGGGAGAGGGCAAGCGGACATACCGCAAGAAAGCCAATGCCGTGAGGTTGTGTGCCGATGATGTACTCAACCGTGACAAGATGGTCGGCTATCACGACAGCTATGCGGAAGCCATGGGCAAGTATGGATTGAAACGAGGTGTCCGTGGATCGGATGCGAGGCATACCACTACGGCACAGTATTACCGCAACATCAAGCGAGAGACGGAGAGACTTCAAAACTGCATGAAGCTGCTGCAATCCGATGTGGAGGAAGCGGAGCGACTGCTCAAACAGACCAAGAGTGAAATCAACACGGAGAAGCTACAGGCAGCCAAGACGGAAGCCAAGACAGCCTTTGTGTCGAAGATTGGTTCTCTTTTGGGCAGTGGAAAATTGAAGGAGGTGGAGCAACACAACCGAAAGTTGTGCGAGCTTGTGACAGACCGAGAGCAATACATAGCTGAACTCCATGAGAAAATACAGCGAATAGAGGACAGCCACGGCAAACAACTTGACGAGATGCAGCGGAAGCACCAATCGGAGGTCGCGAATTTGGAGAGCAAGCACTCCACGGAGGTAACGATGCTCAACAACATCATCCGCAGAGCCAAACGTTGGTTCCCGATGTTGGAGGCACGCTTGCAAATGGAAGACCTGTGCAGGAAGATAGGATTCACAGTCGAGCAAATCGGAGTGCTTCTGACCGGAAAGGCACTCAACTTTAGCGGTTCACTCTATTCCGAGGAACACAGAAGAAAGTTCAATGTGGAGAATGCGGAAATCAAGGTGTTTTCTGATTCTACCAAGCCGAACCAACTGTTTTTGTATATCAATAGACAGCCTATTATAGAATGGTTCAAGGAGCAATGGAATATCTCAAAAGATAGAAGAAATCATCATTTTCGATTATAATCAGATTTGTATCTTATGGCAAGGAGCAAGGAACAAACGCGCAAGGTTCTTCTCAAATTTTAGTACAAAATCTTTCTCTAATTAATGATAAGAACCATTTGATAGTCTCCAGAACTCCATTTTATGTATAGCGGTAAATGTCTCCCAAAACCTATATACATAAATGTAATAAAATTTAAGAAGAGCCAACGCAGCAAAATATATTTGTCTGCATGGGTATTTAGTACACACTACCTAAAACATTGAGAATGAGTGTATCTTGCAATAAATAGTGCAGCTATTTCATAAAAACCACTAAAAGTCTTAGGTATCACTTGTAACACTTCTGTTGAAAATCAACCAGTTTGATATTCTATGTGAAGTTTTTGTAAGCTCTAAACGCCTATACAGATATATTTGAATGTTTTTTATCCAGCAATCGTCCCTACGTATGCGTGATTTAAATTTAAACCTGTTGGCGAGTAAGAAATCGTCAACAGGTTTATATCATTTGTTCAGCAATGTAAAATCTATAGCTTGTACAAATCTATAATGTTCTTGAGTATTTGTATCTTCAAAAGAAAAAAGTTGATTTTTTATAATTTGCTCTAAATTAAAAATTTCCTTTTCTGTAATATCAGGTGCAAAAGTCAGAGAAAAACTGACTTCTTCTATTTTTCCACTTTGACCATCAAATACAGTTAAGCAAATGATTTTTTCATTTCTTTCGGCTAGATACTTTATACGTTCTTTTGAGAATACTTGTCTGACTATAGAATCTACAGGGATACATTTGTTGATTTTTAAAGTACTAGATACAGCAATATTGGCAAAAGAGATTTTGTTTTGTGCATTTTTGATAATGTTCTCTTTTACTATAAATGTTTTTCCTTTATATTTGAAACTTTGGGGTAAGATTGTACTGTTTTTTGAACTAGCCAAAGCGATACTTTTTGTATTTTTGCCAAAATTATTCCCTATAATATCTATAAGTTTTGCTACAAGCACATTGCTCATAACGTAATCTTTGTAAGGAGAAGGAGAACTTTCCTTGAAGTCCTGAGCAAATTGCCACCAAGAAATATTGTTATAACCAGATTCTACTGCGGTAAAATTTGGAAATGAAGATGTTGGATTAAATGAATACACCCAATTGATATATGAATTGTAATACTTATTGCCAGAACCAACTAACTGTGTTCCATAAGGCGCATGAATAACATCTTGAATGAATTTTGATTCGAACTCTATATTTAGCATGGCAGTTTTTTCATATGTGCCAATTCCTCCAAAATACACATTATCTTGGTTCATATGTATGAACTCTTCTGGATAAGTTGTGTTATTTATAGCATTGCTTGTTAAAAATGACAGGATTTTTGTACTATGGTCATAGGCAGCAGGATTCCCATTCATGCCTTTAGATGTAATATTTACATCTGAAAAATTGTATTTTTTATCTTTTGCATAATTATGTAGCCACTTAATAACAGGATTGTCGTTACAGCAATTTGTTATTACTGAGTTTAATTTGGTTGTGGAAGCCGATGGTAATGACACCTTTTTAGCAATCTGATAGATGTTGTAGTTTCCGGTGTAAATAGACAAAGCACGATTTTGCTGAGTCTCAAAATCATGAGCGAGAAAGCTGTCATCATTAGTGCAACTGAGTAATGATGAACAGAATGACACTATAAGAAAAAAATATAAATGTTTCATAACTATTGAAAATTAAATGTTTATTTTGCAAAGATAGAGTAAAAATGTTATCATTGTACTTTAATCCTATAAAATTTAACGTAAATTATACGCAAAACAAAAAATGCTCTTCTTTCGAAAAACTTAACCATTAAACATACTTTGCATCCAAATAATTACAAGACAAGAGAAGTAGTTGTGTATAAAAACAAACAAAGATAGATTGTTAAAAAGAATAAATAATTTTAATTTTTCAACACTTAAAATATTTTTTTTGTAAATTTGCAAAAAAATATAGAATCTTGTAGGTTTAAAAATGGTTGCTACAAGTGCAAGAATTGAATGACGAAACCATTTGGAAAGGAAAATGTATATGAAGATAAAACATTTGTTATTTTTTATTCCTGTGACTTTTTTGGTCGCATGTGAAGGGACTGATTTAATCGAGCCAGACAATGTGTCGAAAGAACAGATTTCCACTCAAATAATTTATAACCCGACAAAATATTCAAAACAAAAAGGTGATGTCTTTGTCAAAAGTAGTTTGCCAACAACAATGGCAAAGCAAATACCTAATGCCTGCGTAACATCAATTATGGAGTATGCAAACAATAAAGTTTTTGGTGGACAGTAAATGAGGGAGCGTATATTCTATATTATACACAAACATATAATTCAAATCCTTTGATTGATGGTGTTTCTTCGGATTATATCGAGCCTTTTGTAACACATTTCTTTAAAACTCAAACATTTACAAATTATAAGTCTGCAATAGATGCCAAGCATCCCGTCATGACTGATGTAAATAGCCAAATAGAAAGCTCTGCCCATAATGTGTTATGTGTAGGATATAACTCCAATACGGGTGCTGCTATTTATATGGACCCTGAGCTTGCTTGTATGTACTCAGTTAATGCTGGGTATTTTTTACAAGATTATAATATAGTATTAACAGGTATAAAGTAATTAAATAAATATGAAGTTAATTTTTAAATATTTTTTTATTTCTCTATTGTTCCTAAATGGGCAATTAGTTCATGCACAATCATTTAAAATCGACAGCTTAAAAGGTAAAAAATGGGAGTTGCAATTGCCAAAAGGAAAGTCTTATACTTCGAATCTTATATTCAAAGATACGACATACACAACTAGTTTCTCCTTTAATGGACAGACTCATACTATAGAGAAGCCATACTTAATACAGCAGGAAAACGTAGAAACATTTTATGTTATTTTTCCATCAGAAGGAAAGGGTACAAAAACTTTCCCTGTTAAGTTTAAAGTTTTAGAATTTACCGACAACTTGCTAAAATTGCAAAATACAACAACAAATGTTGTAAATACGTATTTCGCAAAATAAACAACTAGTAGATTGTAAAGTCTAAAAGTTTAGTAAGGCACGTGTGATATTTCATCAATCATCAGTATGTGACGAACGACGTTTTACTCAACTTTTAGACTTTACAGACTACTAGTAAGACCGTGCTTTTTGCAACATATTACTCTGTTTGATATTTTTTGTTTAATAAAATTCTTAGATTCATTATTTTTTTTGTATTTTTGCAGCCGAAAAGAGTTGTTAGGCAGCAAACGTATGCAGATTGCAGAATTTAGAACTGTTGCTAAATCATTACCTCTGTTGAGGTGAAAAACTCATAAATAGTTCATTTTTAGCTATTCGGCTGATTTTAGCGTAATTTTATCTGAAAATAAAGACATTTTATTCCGCATTATTTTGCAGATACCAACTTTTTTCGTAACTTTGCCAAAAATTCAATAAAAGCAACAATATGAAATATCCTATAGGAATACAAGACTTTGGAAAAATCAGAGATGATGGTTATGTCTATCTTGACAAGACAGACTTGATTTATGATTTAGTACACAATGGGAATATATATTTTCTGAGTCGTCCAAGACGATTCGGAAAGTCGTTGTTGATTTCTACCCTGGAATGCTACTTCCAAGGAAAAAAAGAATTGTTTAAAGGACTTGCCATCGAACAGTTAGAAAAAGAATGGAAGCAATATCCTGTTTTTCATATTGATTTCAACGGCAAGAACTTCACACAGGCAGGCGAATTGGAAAAAACCTTGCAGACTTTTGTTGAAACCCAAGAACTGAATTATGGCAGAAACCCATTGGCCAACACCTTGGGAGACAGATTTATGGCTGTTTTGAAAGCTGCCCACGAAAAGACAGGACTTGGCGCCGTTGTCCTGATTGATGAATATGACAAACCTTTACTGGATGTTTTAGACACAGGGTTAAAGACCTTCGATTCTGAAGGCAACGAACGTTTGCTGGAAGACCGACATCGTGAAATCATGAAAGGTTTCTACAGTGTCTTCAAGGCTGCTGACAGAGATTTGAAATTCGTGCTGTTGACAGGTGTTACCAAGTTCTCGCAAGTAAGCGTATTCAGTGGTTTCAACCAACCAGATGACATCAGCATGGACGACCGCTACGAGGCTCTTTGCGGCATCACGGAAGAGGAACTGTATTCTGTCTTTGATGAGCAAATCAAGGCAATGGCTGCAAGATATAAAGTGTCTGAGGATGAGATGAAATATCGGCTCAAGCGCAAATATGACGGTTACCATTTCAGCCCAAGCATGCTCGACATCTACAATCCTTTCAGTATCTTGAACTCACTGAGTAAGAAAATCCTGAGTGATTTCTGGTTCCGTACAGGTTCGCCTACTTATCTGGTCCGCTTATTAGCTCACTTCGACGAAAACCTCAATGAACTGACAGGAAAATTTTATCCTACCAGCAGTTTTATAGATTACAAGGCGGATACAGAGGCTCCATTGCCAATGATTTACCAGAGTGGTTATCTCACCATTAAGGATTGGAACATGGATACCGATTCTTATCTCTTGGATTTTCCAAACGATGAAGTAAAAGCTGGTTTCGTAACCATGGTGGCTGCCAACTATCTGAAGCCTAAGGAATCGCCTGACGCTTGGGTCGTAGAAGTTGTTAATACGATGAAGATGGGAGATTGTGACAAATTGGAGAAACTACTCACTTCCTTCTTTGCCAGTATACCCTATAGCCAACGTCGTAAAGATGACGAGCGGGAAAAAGAGCGATACTTTCAATATACCTTCTATCTGGTGATTCGCATGATAAGCAGTTTTACCGTTCTAATAGAAAAGGAGCAAAGTGAAGGACGGGTTGATTGCATTATTGAGACCCCAATGTTTGTATATATCTTCGAATTTAAGCGTGATGGGTCAGCGACTGAAGCCTTGAAACAAATCGAGGAAAAAGGATATGCCCGTGAGTATGCTACAGACAACAGAACGATTTACATGATAGGCTGCAATTTCTCGTCTAAGACGGGGACGATTGACGACTGGAAGTCTAAGGGCGAAAACTTGCGAAAGCTCAGTGATTTTTCAGATAAATAGTCCATATAACGCCGATGAAACAGAAAAAGCCCCACAGGAATAATACCTGTGGGGCTTGAATCAACTTAAAAAAATAAATATGATGAACTCCTTTCCGAAATTCGGCTAGATGTGGAAATCTAC
>ENA-OPSA01000158-OPSA01000158.1-human-gut-metagenome-genome-assembly--contig:-NODE-158-length-11582-cov-1.749111_pt1 | contig 11582 bp, 8 predicted proteins | sample MGYA00241804_ERZ501899 | MGnify/ENA primary metagenome ERZ501899 (study PRJEB25962, sample SAMEA2042110) | human gut metagenome | biome: human gut; feature: human-associated habitat; material: faeces...
GGTTGGAGTTCAGCGGAACTCCTTTTTTTATGTCCATACGTTTCTTCTTTTCCTCAATATCGTGTGATAAATGTGCTGATGCAAATGCGATAAATCAAAAATGAATCATCGTTTTTTATGTTTTCCGGAGCTGAACCTTACGTTTCCGGTAAGAAAAATGTATGTTTCTGCTTCCGAAAACATAGGTTTCTCATAAGTGAAACTTAAAGAAAGCAGGTTTATTTTTTCATTTTCGTAAGTACGTTCTGCAAATATTTTTGGGAAAACAGTCTGATGCAGCTTTATGGCGCTTCTTTTGAGTGAAAAAAAATGATTTTAATCTATGTTGGAAATCAGCGTGTTATGATTTTTATTGAAAAAAGTTAGAAAAAAAACATCCAAAAAGTTTGTAGGTTTGAAAAAAACGCCTACCTTTGCAACCGCAATCGAGAGAGAAAGCAACGAAAGAAAAACTTAATGGTGCGTTAGTTCAGTTGGTTAGAATACATGCCTGTCACGCATGGGGTCACGGGTTCGAGTCCCGTACGCACCGCGAAAAAAATCCTGATTCAAAATGAACCAGGATTTTTTTATTTTATATAAGTGGAAAAATAAAAAAAACGGGAACATGCCGTACTTGGCACATTCCCGTCAATCGTGTGAATGTTTATTCCAATACTTCACCCTTTTCAGTGTATAACACGGCGGCTGTGTTGTCTTCTGCGTCCGTCAGAACTACTTTGTAGGTTTTTGTTCCTTCCACTTCTTCTACGTATGCTTCTTTGATGGTAAATTCAGCATAGTCTTTTGCAACTGCATCCAGAACAGCTTGTGGAAGATCTTTTACTTCGATGGGTTTGAACTCATTTACAATGGTTACACTGTCTACACTTGCGTGGAAGTTTTCTGCAAACGCAACTGAAGTTCCTAATCCCATTACCAATGCTACTGCTACAAATAACTTTTTCATATTGCTTCAATTTTAATAGTTAGTTAAGTAAGTTTCTACGCTAACAGTAAATCAAATAGAATGCCAAAATGCAGTGTAAAACTTAATAGTCTGGTAATCAGACGAAAATAAAAAATAGCTGAAATTCCGTAATCTGCTAAATGGGTAATTTATCCTCATCGTAATGTGGAGATTTTGTACAATTCTACAAAGTTAAAACAAACGTAAATAGTTGATAAATAAATGTTTATGATTTCTATATAAAAAGAGGTATATATAAAATCAATCAGATTATTTTAGTTAAATAAGAAATTGCCTGAAAACCTTTTTCTTTTTTCTTTGTTATAAATATACAGAAAAAAATCACTATCTTTTTAATTAATAATCTATGAACATAATCAAATTTGTGTCCGTAGCTTTGTGGAGCATGTGTATGCTTTTTCTAAGCTGCAAGAAGGAGAATCCATCTTTGACTCCTGCAACTGTAGAAATTTTCGTATGCAATTCAAAAGGGAAGCCTTTGGAAAATAAAACAGTTGGTTTATACGATGAAAATCGTTATAAAGATTTTCAGAAAGATCATACCGTAAAGCCATTGGCCGAGGTCATTACCAATCAAAAAGGAATAGCTCATTTTGTGTTGGAAAGTCGTCCATGGTTTGTGAAAGGAACATCTGCTGAGCTGATGTTTGTGGTGCAGGAATTGCAGGATGCCTCAAATTATAAATGGTGGAGTAGAGGAGGAATAGTTACGCTTGGGAAAGTGCATTCCTTTAAAATAGAAGTCGTTCATCAAGATGGTGCAGAGGGAGATGAAACAACGGAAGAAAAACCCGGTGAAGATGCCGGTGAGAATGTAGAATCTCCTTTTGTGATAGAAAATGGAATATTAACCGGTATAAAAGATCCTTCTTTAACTCAGGTTGTACTCCCGGCAGAAGTGAAAAGTATAGCTTCTGGGGCTTTCAGAGACTCTCATATCGAATCTTTAGTGCTTAATGAGGGATTGGAGGTTATAGAGCTTCAAGCTTTCTCAGGAAGCCAGAAATTGGCTTCTGTCGCGTTTCCCGCTTCTTTAAAGGAGATAGGTGGACATGCGTTTGAAGATTGTGTGGCTTTGACAGAAGTTGACTTGTCCAAAACGGCTCTGCAGGAAATCAGTTCCGATGCTTTTCGTGAAACAGGATTGAAAAAAGTTACTCTGCCTGCTTCATTGAAAAAAATAGGTTCGCAGGCCTTTTTAGGTACACATTTGGAAGAGGTTGTATTTTCAGCAGAATTGCAGGAGATAGATGACGAAGCTTTCAGAGGAGTAGTGGAATTAACGTCTGTAACTCTTTCGAATAATATACAGCGAATAGGTTATCAGGCCTTCAGTGACTGTGAACAATTAACTAAAGTTGCCTATGTGGGGGAAATGAAAACGGCTGATTGTATGGTAGAAATAGGAGCGTTTCAGAATTGTACGTCTTTGACTTCTTTTGCATTTCCTCGGAGTCTTTCTGAAGTTCAAGGATGGACTTTTGTAGGTTGCAGAAAGTTGAAAGAAATAATCCTTCCTAAATCGGTGAAGAAAGTGGGAGACCAGGCGTTAAGAACAAATTCTACTGTAGAAACAATTACTTTTGAGGGAGAGGAAGCACCGGAACTTGTAGGTAATCCATTCCCATTTAAGGAGAATATTCTGAAAATAATGGTTCCTTCAGGTAAATCGGAGGTCTATAAAGCGAAATGGGGCTCTTATGAGAGCTATCATTCCAAGATAGAAGAAAAGTCCTGAATAAGTCATATTAAAAAAGCAACAGCGTGTACGAATTTCCTGGTGAAGTTCGTACACGCTGTTGTTTTTTTAATACGAAGCACTGGCTTTGATACCTGCTTCTTCTACGAGTCTTGCTATGCGGTCTAATTCTTCCTTAGTCGCTTTTTTAAGCTTTTGGTCGGGAGTTTCCCTATCGATGGTATAAATCATTACCTGGCGGGGATTTATTTGCTTGACCACTTCCAGCCAGGGAAGTACGTATTTATCGGAGGTGTTATCCACATCTTTTCCGTCTTCCGTGGTACCTTTCATGAAAATAGTCTGAATAATCAGGTTCCCTTTAAATGCTTTCAGGCCTTCAATGATATTTTCCACCTCATAGTGTCCGGTAGGACGGTCCACTGTCCGGATATAATCCATGTCCACAGTATCCAGTTTCAGAATGTTGTTGTCTACTTTGTTAAGTGCGGCAAACACTTTCGGGTTGTGGATAAGGGTAGCATTGCTCAGTACGCTGACCTTAGCATTGGGGAAATATTTGTCGCGCAGGGCCAGTGTATCTTCAATAATCTCTGGAAAATAAGGATTGGCAGTCGGCTCTCCGTTGCCGGCAAAAGTCAGTACATCTGGAAAAGGACCGTTTTCTTTCATCTCGGCCAGACGCTTTTCGAGTGCTTCACGTACGGCTTCACGTGTCTGTACCTTTTGTTTGGGACGGAAATCCTTGTTGTATCCACATTCGCAATAGATGCAGTCGAATGTACAGAATTTACCGTCTCCCGGAAGCAGGTTGATTCCGAGGGATACGCCGAGTCGGCGGCTATGGACGGGGCCGAATATAGGGGCCGGATAAATAATGGTTGACATAAGCGTTACAAATTATTTTCCTCTTACAATTTTTTTGATGTCATTCAGTTTGTTCAGAGCTTCCAGCGGTGTCAGGTTGTTTACATCCAGGTTCAGAATCTCATCCCTGATCTGGCAGAGTACGGGGTCATCCAACTGAAAGAAACTGAGCTGTATTCCGTCGGATGCAGACTGTTTGCTGGGCTGTCCTTTGGCTGAAATACCTTCCTGGCGGTTTTCCGCTTCCAACTGATGTAATATTTCGTCGGCACGTTTGACAATGGATTTCGGCATACCGGCCATCTTGGCTACGTGGATACCAAAGGAGTGTGCACTTCCGCCTCTTTCCAGCTTGCGAAGGAAAATGACTTTGTTGTCCACTTCTTTGACCGATACGTTGTAATTCTTTATGCGTTTGAACTGAGCTTCCATGTCGTTCAGTTCATGGTAGTGCGTTGCAAAAAGGGTACGTGCGCGGGCTTTCTTGTGTTCATGAATATGCTCCACGATAGCCCATGCAATGGAAATACCGTCGTAGGTGGAAGTTCCTCTTCCCAATTCATCAAAAAGCACCAGGCTTCTCGGAGAAATGTTGTTGAGGATATTGGCTGCCTCGTTCATTTCGACCATGAACGTAGATTCTCCTACAGAAATGTTGTCGCTGGCACCTACACGGGTAAAAATTTTATCTACAAGGCCGATGTGCGCACTTTCGGCAGGGACAAAGCATCCAATCTGCGCCATCAGGGTGATGAGGGCAGTCTGTCGGAGCAAAGCCGACTTACCAGCCATGTTCGGTCCGGTGATAATGATGATTTGCTGCTCTTCCGTGTCGAGATACACATCGTTGGCGATGTACTTTTCTCCCGGCGGCAATTGTTTTTCAATCACCGGATGACGTCCCTGACGAATGTCAAGCACATCATCATCCACCACATTCGGACGGATGTATTTATTGGCACGAGCCACGTTGGCAAACGACAGCAGGCAGTCCAGGCGTGCTATCTGTGTGGCATTGATTTGGATGGCAGGAATAAATTCGGCCAGTTCACAAACCAGTTCGTTATATAACTTGGTTTCTAAAATCAGAATCTTGTCTTCTGCTCCTAAAATCTTTTCTTCGTATTCTTTCAGTTCCTGAGTAATGTAACGTTCTGCATTGACCAGTGTCTGCTTGCGAATCCATTCTGCAGGGACTTTATCCTTGTGGGTGTTACGTACTTCGATATAATATCCGAATACGTTGTTATAGGCAATCTTCAGGCTGGGAATGCCTGTCAGTTCGCTTTCTCTCTGCTGTATCTGCAATAGATAATCTTTTCCGGAATACGCAATTTTACGAAGCTCATCCAGTTCGGCATTTACTCCGTCGGCAATCACGCCTCCTTTGTTGACCAGCAGGGGAGGGTCGTTCTGAATTTCTTTAGCTATTTTATCGCGGATAGATGCGCACAGGTTGAGTTGCTCACCGATACGGCGCAAGCTCTCGTTATCTGCATTCAGGCAGGCATTTTTGATGGGCTCGATAGCTTGTAAGGCCGTTTTCAGTTGTACGACTTCTCGAGGAGAAATACGTCCTACGGCAGCTTTGGAACAAATACGCTCCAAATCGCCAATCAGATGAAGTTTCTCTTCGACGAATTCCTTGAATTCCGGCTCCCGGAAAAAGAATTCCACCACATCCAGACGTTCGTTGATAGGTTTGATTTCTTTCAACGGGAATACAATCCAGCGTTTCAGCATTCTGGCTCCCATCGGGCTGATGGTGTGGTCGATAATATCCAGCAGGCAGGTACCGCCTTCATTCATGCTGCCCACAAGTTCCAGACTGCGTACCGTAAATTTATCCAGGCGTACGAAGCGGTCCTCTTCAATGCGTGACAAAGAAGTGATGTGTCCAATCTGGTAGTGCTGGGTCATGTCAAGATACTGCAGGATGGCTCCGGAAGCAATGATGCCGTTATGAAGATTTTCCACTCCGAAACCTTTGAGGTTTTTGGTTTCGAAATGCTTCAGTAACTTTTCCTTTGCAGACGTTTCATTGAATACCCAGTCTTCCAGTTCGAACGTAAAGAATTTGCTGCCGAAGTTTCCTTCGAACATGGGTTTCTTTCCGCGTTCAAAAAGCACTTCTTTAGGCGCAAAATTATTCAATAGTTTGTCGATGTAGTCAGTAGGTCCTTCGGCGGTGAGAAATTCACCGGTAGAAATATCCAGGAAAGATATACCACAGGCTGTTTTTCCGAAATACACCGCAGCCAGGAAGTTATTTTCCTTGTAAGAAAGTACGTTATCGTTGATGGCTACTCCTGGTGTGACCAGTTCCGTAATTCCGCGTTTGACAAGCTTTTTAGTTGTCTTCGGATCTTCCAGCTGGTCGCAGATAGCGACTCTTCGTCCCGCACGAATCAGTTTAGGCAGGTAGGTATCGAGGGCATGATGGGGGAAACCCGCCATCTCCACCGTTTTGCTTTGACCGTTGGCACGTTTTGTCAAGGTGATTCCTAAAATCTCAGCAGCTGCTACAGCATCTTCCGAGTAAGTTTCATAAAAGTCGCCACACCTGAATAGCATGATGGCATCCGGGTGTTTTGCTTTCAAGTCGAAATATTGCTTCATCATCGGGGTCAGTACAACCTCATTGTCTTTTGCCACGGTTCAGTCCTTTCTTTTTTAGTTAATGATATTCCTTGCAAAGATACTTTAAAAGGCCGAGATAGGAAAAGATATTTTGAGGGGATAGGATTTTAATTCGGTTTAAAAAATAAAAAAAGGGGAAAGGCGGAAAGAGGAAAAATATTTAGTTTTGCAAAAACTAAATATGAATGGATATGAAGGAAATTAGTGTGTCTGAATTGCAGGACAATATGTTTGATGCCATTGGCAAAGAGTGGATGCTGGTGACAGCCGGTACGCAGGAAAAGTTTAACATGATGACCGCCAGTTGGGGAGGAACCGGTATTTTATGGGGAAAGCCAGTTGCTTTCATCTTTATTCGTCCGGAACGTTATACATACGAGTTTATCGAAGAAGGAGATAAGCTGACCTTGTCTTTTTTAGGAGAAGAGCATAAAGAGGTACATAAAATCTGTGGTTCCAAATCAGGCCGGGATATGGATAAAGTAGCTGCTTCAGGCTTGAAACCTTATGTAATGGAAGATGGAACCATTTCGTACGAACAGGCACGTCTGGTTTTGGTGTGCAAGAAATTATATGCAGACATGATTCAGGAGGATAAGTTTGTGGATAAGCTGTTAATAAACCGTTGGTATGGTGAAGGGCATGGTAATTTACATAAGATGTATATTCTTGAAATACAACATGTTTATGTGAAATAACAGTTTATAAACAGGTTGTGAATAATAAAAAACCGCTTTATGAGAAATTTACTCATAAAGCGGTTTTTATTATTAGAAAAATAAGAATTATTCTTCCGTATCTTCAGGTGTGTCCGAAGCATCTTTTTTACTTGGAAGAATGCCTAAAATCTTCTGTTTCTCTTCCAGGTGACTGGCGTACAGTCCGTCGATGATACCGTCAGCAAGTCCGATTACAGGTACATAAATATGCGTAGCATGAATAATGTCTGCAATGGTCAGGAATATATTGCCAGCCGGAACGATTACGTCAGCCCGGTCGGGTTTGAGCTGGTATTTTTCCATTCGTTCTTCTACAGATAGCTTGTTCAGGCTTTCATGCAGTTTGTGCAGCACTTCCACCGTAATTCGCTGCTTTTTCTTGTCTTTCTTTTCGGCCAGACGATAAAGTTTGTTGATGTTTCCACCCGAACCGATGATGTTCGTACCGGGGTAAGAAATAGCCAGTTCCTGCATATCCTTTTTCAACCGTTCCCATTCAGTTTCCTTTACGGCATTGTTCAGAATACGTACTGTACCGATGTTGTACGAACGGCTGCATACGAGTTCTCCTTGTGAAAGCAAGTTGATTTCGGTACTACCTCCACCCACATCCACATACATATAGTTTCCGTTACGGTCTTCCATGCATTCAATGTGGTTGTTGTATATCATCTTGGCTTCTTCCTGTCCGTCAATGATTTCAATGCGGATTCCCGTTTTCTTTTTGATGCGTTTGATAATATCTTTTCCGTTCTTTGCATCACGCATGGCAGAGGTGGCACATGCACGGTAGTCTTCCACATCGTAGATTTTCATCAGGTGATGGAACACTTTCATCAGACGGAGCATGTTCTTTTCCTTGGTTTCGGAAATTTTCCCCATCGCAAATACGTCAAATCCCAGACGCAGAGGGACACGCAATAGAAGCACTTTTGAAAAGAAAACTTTTCCTTGTTCGTCTTCTTCTACACATTTGATGAGCAATCTCACTGCATTCGAACCAATATCAATGGCTCCATAGTACGTCTTGCAGTCTTTTAGCATATTGTCCATAATATCACATTTAAGTTATTGTTCATTTTCGGCCAGGTAATAATTGTAGAGCGCTTCCTGTGAGCGGAAAGGAGCTTCTTCCGTTTCTTCACTCCAGAACAGATTGTCGCCTGCACCGTCTACTATACGTCCCTGCAGGGTATCCTTCAGGCCGTATTCTACAATGCGTTTCATTTCTCCCTTGATGGCCGGATCGTAAACCGGAGTAATCACTTCAATGCGGTGATCCAGGTTGCGGGGCATCCAGTCGGCAGAACCTAAGTATATCTTTTCTTCTCCTCCGTTGGCAAAGATGAAAATGCGTGAATGTTCCAGATAGCGGTCGATGATGCCATGAATCCGGATGTGTGTGCTGACATCGGGTACATTGGTAATCAGTGAACAGTTGCCACGTACTACCAGGTCAATATCTACGCCTGCTTCCGAAGCTTCATACAGTTTTTCTACCATAATCGGGTCGGTAATGTGATTGATTTTTATCTTGATGTAAGCAGGTTTTCCGGCTTTCTTGTTCTTTATTTCATTGTTGATTAATGTCACAAACTTGTTTTTCATCTCATTAGGTGAAACAAGCAGCTCCTTGAACCGTATCTGAGTGTAAGGACGCTCAATGAATTCGAACACCTGATTTACATCCTTCACGATTTTGGGATAAGCTGTCATCAACATGCAGTCTGTGTACATCTTGGCGTTTCCTTCGTGGAAGTTTCCGGTACTGATACAAGCAATATCCGGTCCGCTTTTCATTTCAATGTGCGTAATCTTGGAGTGAACCTTCAAGCCTTCTACACCGAAAATCACCTTGATGCCGGCATCCTGCATTTTCTTTGACCAGTTGATATTGGATGCTTCGTCGAAACGAGCCAGCAATTCAATGACTACGGTTACCTTCTTTCCGTTGCGGGCAGCTCCGATAAGAGCTTTTACTACCTTTGATTCTTTAGCCAAACGGTAAAGCGTAATTTTAATGCTGGTTACTTGTTTGCTGACAGCTGCTTCCTGAAGCACACGGATGAAGGAGTCGAAATTATGATAAGGCACGTGGATAAAACGGTCTTTTTCCTGAATCTTTTTCAACAGACTTTCCGGTCCGTCGAGTTCTTTTTTCAGGATGGGAGGCCATTTCGGGTATTTCAAGTTGCTGTGTCCACAATCCGGGAATTTCATTAAGTCCTTGTGGTTCTGATAACGTCCGCTTTCAATTACTGTGTCCAGGCTGTCAAGTTCAAGTTTTTTCAACACCCTTTTCAACAGATCTTTCGGCATGTTGTTATCATAGATCACGCGAAGAGGTTCTCCTTTTTTACGGCTCTTTACCCCTTTTGAAATCTTTTGAAGTGTACCGGTGCGCAGGTCGTTGTCAATTTCCATTTCTGCGTCACGGGTAAACTTAAAGGCATAGGCTTCGTATTTGTCGTATCCCAGTCCTTCGAACACCAGCGGAAGACAGCAGCGGATGACGTCGTCCAGATACATCAGATAACTTTTATTTTCATGATCCGGTAGTTGCACAAAACGTCCGCAAATATTTACCGGGAGTTCCAGAAAAGCATAGTCCGCCATTGGCTTGTTGCCGTTCTTGCTTACCTTTACAGCCAGGTAGATATTTTCATCGTTTTCGTAATCCAATAACTTAACAGCTGAGAACCATACGGGCACAATAAGTCCATTCAGCTTTTCTTTATAGAAAGACTGGATGAACTGTAGTTGTTCGGGAGTAACCTCCGAATTGGATACCAGATAAATATTTTCTTTTTTCAGATCCTCTGTCACACTGCTTACAGCTTCTTCGTAATCCTTTACGTAACGTGCGTTCAGTTTTCCGATTTGCTTAAGCAGTTTTTTTGCTTTTTCTCTTTCCTTGGCAGCCGATTTATCCATGCACTCAGCAATGCGGCTTTGAGAAGCTACTCTGACACGGAAAAATTCATCCAGGTTGTTGGAATAGATGCCAAGAAAGGCCATTCGCTCCAGCAATGGCACATGACTTCGGGTTGCTTCCTGCAGGATTCTGCGGTTAAAGTACATCCAACTGATGTCTCTTTCCAAATAAGGCTTTTCTTTTTTTCTATTTCTTGTTACCATAAAATCACTTTTTTTGCAAAGAAAATGATTTTATGTTACAATATGATTTCAGAACGATTATTTAGATTTTTTTACACAAACTCCTCTACCAGATACATTCCTTGCAGGGTATTTTGCGGAGCAAATCGCTCTATTTCATTCAATATGATGTATTCTGCTGATTTCACCCATTCCACAAACAGGCGGTTTGGTTTGTAGTTTTGAGAAAAACGCAGCAAGTTGCTTAAGTTAAAATTGTGGTCGATGATACCTGCTCCGTTCTGCATGGCATCGAAAGCATTACACTCTTGTTCAATATGTGCCGGTACCATCAGGATGGGTTTTCCTAAATACATGGCTTCGCACACCGATTCGAATCCTGCCGTGCTGGCGTATGCCTTGCAGCCTGCCATCTGGCGAAGAAACTCTATATCGTCAAGTTGATAGAAAGAAAGTGTGGAGTCTATTTTTTTCACAGGTTCTTCTTCCCAGTGGTCCCAGAAAAAGCGGAGAGGGGTATCCGGATGTTTTTTATGCCAGTTCAGAATATTTTCAGAGAATCCCGCATTCAGCATATACCCATGGATGTAGTCGCCTGGTTTGCTTTCCTGCTGCAATACATCTTGTCGCAACAAAGGAGGAACCACACTGATGTGCTGATGATTGTCTTCCGGCATGGAGCGGAAGGAGAGGGCCAGTTTTTGTGAGGAACCCAATGCAGTCAGTCGTGTAAAGAAATTCAGGAAAAACAGACTGCATTTGTTCTTTTTGGGTAATTTGAATTGGTTGTGAAGGAACAGGTACTGATGACCGATACAGATTTGAGGTACTGCCGGGCGGAAAAAGAAATAAGTCAGTCCGGTCAATAATTCATAGAAGTTGATGACCAGTTCGGCACCGGTTTCTTTGATATGCCGGTTAATATAGCATATACTTTCTGCATATTCCGGCACTTTCAACAAGTTATATAAGATGCTTCGTGTCAGGTTTACCCGTTTGTTGGCATGGGTAGGCAGGAAATTGGGGCTGATAAACTGTTTGACAGGCGCCTGAATGTTCCGGATAAAAAATCCCGGAAGCCGTCTGGATTCACTTTTTCCGACGAGTACTTCTACCACTTCGTGTCCGTTTCTTCTAAGCAGTCTCTCCATTGAAATGGCTTGTGTGAGGTGTCCTCTTCCTTCTCCCTGAACGATAAATAAGATTTTCATGATGCGATAGGTATTAGCGATATGACATTATTTTCTTCAGGTTTCGTAGCCTGCTGTTCCAATTCGGTGTAATAGATTACTTTCCATTCCCCGTTTTCATCTTCAGTAAGTGCCGACATGGTTTCCACCCAGTCGCCTGAGTTCAGGTAGTGTATCTGGTCAATCATGCGGTTTTCCGGATGGTGGATATGACCGCAGATAACCCCTTCGCACTGACGGTTCTTCGCGAATTCTACCAGTACGTTTTCAAAATCAGAAATATAGGATACGGCAGATTTTACTTTCTGCTTGATGGCCTGTGAAAGTGAATAATAAGGTTTTCCTTTTCTTACGCGATAGCGGTTGTACTGGCTGGGGGG
>ENA-OPSA01000161-OPSA01000161.1-human-gut-metagenome-genome-assembly--contig:-NODE-161-length-11438-cov-1.681455_pt1 | contig 11438 bp, 13 predicted proteins | sample MGYA00241804_ERZ501899 | MGnify/ENA primary metagenome ERZ501899 (study PRJEB25962, sample SAMEA2042110) | human gut metagenome | biome: human gut; feature: human-associated habitat; material: faeces...
CCATGATAATATTGTAAATGAGACCGTAGAACTGAAAATAAAGATTGTTGATGACTATTTAAATTTGGTACTAGCAAATCCTATGCAATCACCATATAATGAAGGGGATGAATTTTTCCTCATTAACAACGAATTAAGAAGTTTCTATTTGTACGATGATGATAAAGACTTAAAGCAGACTGGTAGTTACAATTTTATCGTAGAGAAAAGTGTACCGTACATGGAATTAACCTTCAATGATAAATTAGAGAACAAATCTGTTTATAAATATGATTTGACAGGTACAAGTGAAAAAACCTTTTTTGCTTTAAAGATACTATTAGGATGGGATTGGCAAAAACAGATTGAAAGCATGAAGACAAGGGAAGTCTCTCCTGCCACCATGAATGCTAAAGACATAGAAACAGGAGTTCAGTATTATTTTGTTATCGGTAATCATGATATGCCAGAGAAAGTTTTATGTATAAGAGATTAAGAATTTTTTGTTCGCTATTATTTTATCAATCTCATAATCGAGGGCTGTATCATAGATGGGTGTGAACATGCCTAACACAAGCGGTAACGTTATTTAATATCACATACCCATTCCAAAACCCCGGCTTCTTTTCCTGGGTTGGTCAAGTTCTTCTTCCTTTTGCTTCTTTCTCTGCGGTGCCTGGTTGATTTCCGGAACTTGGGAAATACTGTTTCCCTGTTGTTGGATTCAGGCTCTTATTCCTTATTGTCCAATAATGATTGGGACAATATATATTGTTCATTTGCTTTTCTCATAGATTCTTTATAATTTTATGATACTCAAGCAGAGGTTCTGGTAATAGCCTATTACGGATGACGTGCATGGCTATGAGCGGTTAGGGTAACTTAACCGCTTTTTCTTTTCAAATTTTCTTTGTTAATAGAAAATTTCCGTATCTTTGCCTCGTTATAAGACACTTTTAGCATCCCAATACTGTCATTTTTCTTTCATTTCTTCAATCATTGACAGTAAATCAAAGCACATTATAATTTAAGTTTATAGCTGCATCTGTGGCAAGTCTATCGTGTCCTTTCCAGGTTGTGATAGACATTTTTTCTTTTATTCATTTTTCATTATTTATTTAATCACTTTATTATGGAACAGGTATTAATTGGTCAGAATGCCGGCGTTATCTGGCATCTGCTCGAAGGTAGAAACGGTGTAGAAGTATCTCTTCTTAAGAAGGAGTCCAAGCTCTCTGAATCTGAGTTCTGGGCTGCCATCGGATGGTTGTCTAAGGAAGACAAACTTGCCTTCTCTACAGAAAAGGTAGGTAAGAAGATAGTGAAGACATACTCTTTGAAAGACTGATTCATTGTTCGCTCATGCTGTAGGCTTGCTTGATTCTTGAAGGGACAGGCGAGCCTTTTTTGTGATATATATTTTACTATACAACACGTTCAAATTATTTGCTTTTGATTTTGTCACAGAATCAAAATGTGATATATTTGTATTGAATCACACAAATAAGCTTTTATGGATAATAAATTTGAACTAGTTGAAAAATATAATATTGATGTAGATGTCTTTATTGACGAAGACGGTGTAACTCCTGTTGGAAAACTGCCTGACAACCATCTAACCAAAGAGTTTCTTCGCCTATATTTCACTGGACAGATTACAAAGGTCTGGAAGAGATGGCTTTCTGATATATATTATGCGATGACTACTAAAGGTGAGGAAATCTCGTTACCTAAAACTAATCTTACAGCTTGGGAAATTGAGAAGATTATCAATGATAAGCGTGGTGGAAAAAGGGAAGGTGCAGGCTCCAAGCTGAAGACCGGTTATGTAACGACAACTTTAAGGATTCCTTCTACCCTGAAAGAGAGTTTCAAATGCTATATCGATATGTACACTCAGTACTTCAAAGGTGATGAAGAAAACATTCCATATTTCACAAACGAAGAAGATAGGCTGAACACAATCAGGGATATGATGAGTGTACTAAAATATGAAGAGCATCTGATATATGAACGTAGAAGAAGAGCTGCCGAGGAAGAAGAAAACAAACGCCAACTTAAGCTTTTCGATGATGATACTGAATGATAGTTTTATTAAATTTTGATTCTGTCACATAATCAAAAACAGTAAGAGGTATGCATGGTTTTATCCTTGCATACCTCTTTTATTTTCTCTTTAGTTAATGCATATTCTGTTTCTTATCCTGGCGTTCCAGCAAACTGTCGGGCTATCCGTTTCAAGTCCTCGGTTCTGCGGGCTTTTTTCTTCTATCCCTAACGCAATATTGGGAACTCATTCTTTTTCCGATTGTCTTAGAATGGTCTTTTTGTCTGTCCGCTTCCTCATTCCAGGTCGAAATATCCCCATCTGAGAGCCTTTGTTTTTTGACGGCAAATTTATAAGGGTTAGTGGAAATTAAAGAGTTCCGGCTAAGAGCCTTTGCCCTGAAAAAAATAACGATGTTGTCTGCGACTTCCCCAACATTTTTTTCGTTCAAAACTTTTCTAATTCCACTTTTCCTGAAAAGACAATGCCGTAAAAAAAGGCTCAAACTCAGATGGGGAATGATTCTCAATCTAAAAAAAAAGTCAGCGGACAAAAGACCAAACCAAGACAAAGGTTTTAAAAAAAAGGTCTAAATCTAGCTGAAGAATAATTCAAGGTTTAACACTCTAAAGCATACGGATATGAGAAAAGGATTTGAAGTGAACGGCGATTACAGACTGATGGACAGTTCAGAACTTGTGTACATTCTTACAAACAGTGCAGTTATGGTAAACAAGGTACAGGAAAAGGAAGTGGTATATGGTGAAGAATGCAGCTTTGAGGATGTCCTGGCGAAGATGACACCAGGCAAGCGCAATCTCGTTATGGCAGGAGTGGAGCTTTACAAACGCTGCAACTCAAATAAGAACCAAAGACCGGTTATCAGACAGAGTACAGATATTTTCGACTATATGCACCCCGTTATGGGAGATAACAAGACCGAAGAGTGTTGGGTTATCTTCATGAACTCGTCTGCAAGAGTTATCAAGAGAATACGCATTTCTTCCGGTGGACTGAATACATGCCTGATTGATATAAGGGTACTGCTTAAAGAGGCTATTCTTTGTGAGGCAACCTCATTTATCCTTTCACACAATCATCCGAGCGGAAACATAAGACCGAGTACAGAAGATGATAAGCTGACACAATCGGCAGCAACGGCAGCAAAGACACTCAATATCCGAATGCTTGACCATGTTATCATCTGCAATGATTCTTATTACAGTTATGCAGATGAAGGCAGAATTTAAGTGAAACGAGTAGCACAACCTTTCAAAAAAGGTTGTGACTACTTTTTCAAGAAAAAGTAGCAAAACAATTAATTGACATACATTATGAAATGGATTGAAATGATGGTTAAGAAATTGACTGCAAGGTACATGAACTTAAACAAGCAGTTTAAAGTACAACGGCATACCATTGTGTGCCAGAGCGGTATGGAGGACTATGTTAGTGTAACGATAGACTGTACTGAATCTTTCAGCTTTGACTTTTGGACAAAGGAACTTACCTGTGAATATGGCAGCAGATACTTTGATGATGTATCAGAAGCATTCAGAAAAGTGTACGGAAATATTACCATTATTAATAACTCTAAATGACTATATTATGGAAAAGAACTATGAAACTTTACGCATTAAATTCAACAAGCCTCTTGCTGAAATAGATAAGGAGTTCGATGAAGAAAAGGAAATGTTCGGTGTGGCGAGCCTTAAGGAGTTCATAGACGGATATGAATCTTCAAGGTTTACTCAAATAAGCGAAACGGAAGCTATTATCACTTCTGAATACAACCATATTGTTGACTGGATAGAGAGGTTTGCCGAAGATATGGTTTACTCTTAATTTGATTATGTCACAGAATCAAAATACTATTAATTTTCAAAATTTACCGATATGAACACAACAACGATACATCCGGCAGAAGTATATCTCCGTAACCCCAACAACCCATCTTCACTGTACGTAAAAATCAACGGTAAGCGCAGAAGGCTTTTTATCAATCGTCAGGAAGGGGTGATAGGTATAATCGCCGAGAGGAAGAAAAGGAGAGGGTACAAGTTCTATGAATGGGCATCCATTCAGGATGTCTATTATCCGACCGGTAAGGATGAAAAGGAAACCGTCAGAAAAGAGGTCTTGAAATATAAGAAGCTGGCGAGGCTGGCTTCACATACCAACGCCTGGCTAAGACAGATTGCAGATGCAGATCCGGAGAAGTCTCTGTATGAAAACCATATCACAACAGGAACAACAATCGATGGTAAATGTATCAGATTGAGCACCATCGAGAAGTATTGCGGCTACATGGTGATGGAGTGTTTCAGGGAAGCCTTCAAAAAGAAGGAGAAGTATTCAAGCTACAGGTTTGACTTTTGCGGATATGACGGCACACTCTGGTGCGAACCCCGTGAGGACGGTGACATGGCAGCAGGCTTTATGAAGGAATACCGAAATACCGGGAACGGCTATTATTATCTGCTTATCAATGACAATACCATGATAGGCTATGACATTGACTGACTCATTTTCCCTATCCTTTGTCAAGGTATAAAGGATAGGGTATAATAAACAATTATACAACACTTTAATTTGTTATCATATGAAACCGGAAGTAATTATTCAGCAAGGCTTGAAAAGTGCCAATATATTGCTTAAGAATTCACAGCAGAGAGCTGCAGAACTTGACCACCTGAAGGGAGAGCTTGTAATAATCACAGATGCAAACGGCAAGACCTTCAAAGGCTTTTACAGGGATGTTGAGTTCATCATCTTGGATGACAGGATTACCGCCAGATATACTGTCTGCCATATTCTTGAATGTAACGGCTTTATAATGCCATCAGAACATACAGACGAAGTATATGATGCTGTGGATATAAGCAAGACATCCTACAAGAACTACAGATATAAAGTTTAACCCTATAGATCACTTTGATATGAAAACAGGACTATCCCCTTATACAATCGCTTCAAACTGTACTGACCTTACTGACATCCGTGACGGTATCAATGAAATCCACGAGGAAATGAAAAGGCTTGTTTCCGAAGGAAAGAATGTTCCGTCATTCTTCTACTCCAGGTTGTCGAAGCTCCAGGCAAAGAGGAAAAAATTTGAACAGAAAAACCAGATTCACATGAATGTGACCATCCGTTTTTTCATAGACGAGGAAACTCTTACAATGGCTGTACGCCATTGCCTGCACTTTCAGATAGAGCCTTCTTTCCCGAATGTAAAGAAAGCCATCAGGAATGCAGTCCTGAACAACGGCAGATCCATCTTAGATTTCCCTGAGTACTGGGGTGATGACCTTATGGATGTAAATCAGGTTGAAGTTGATAAGGCTTTGCAATTGCTTAAGCCTTCTTTTGGTTTATAAAAATATACTTCATGGGAGTGAGGTTATATATTCCCATCTCCCTTGAAGTTACTCGCTTATCTAATTCTTAATCTATTAGCTTTTTATATGCTTCGGTTTATTGTATTTTTCTAAATTTTTCTTCGAGTGTTTTCATCATATCAATAAGTTCGTCAAATGTCGGCTTATCTCCGAATATCATATCGTCCTTCATGTCAGTATAGTCCTTTTCCCACGCGGATATTATATCTTCTCGTGGTATGAGGACTATTCTTTTTCTTATATCCGGTGTGTAGTCCATACCACTTACAGAAGTGTATATTTCCCTATGTCGCCTGATTGACTCCCATAAATCATCATTTTTTATAGCTTTGTCATCTATGCCATGCTTCATCATTTCTGACAAATCGTACAGATGTCTTGATTTTCTGTCTGCTTTCCTTCCATGTCCTTCCACAGAGAACATTTCATGTATTAGAAAAGCTTTCTCCAAAAAAGTCTTTTCTGCATTGGCAGTTGTAATATCAGAATCTGCCAGTGTCGTTTGAATATTCGGGTAGTTGTTTTCTACCATACTCTTTACTTTGGTAACAGTGCATGGTTCCATTAGTGAACGGGCACTGATTTCAAGCATGACAACCGGTTTAAGATAATCTAATTCTGAAGGATATACACTGTCATATTTAATCCATACTTTTCTTGGCTCAGGATAAGTACCGTCACCCTCTCCATCAGGTTCAACTTCCACAGAACATAACTCTGCCAGACCATGATCCTCTATTGCTTGCTGTAGCTCAGGATAGAACGTATCTCTTACATAAACAGATGACGCTTTTCTGAGCTTCTTTATTTTCTTCTTTGTTATATCTCCGGTTATTCCAAAGACAACAGGATTAATGGCAAGGTCAATGTCTTCTGAAAACCGTTTTATCAGGTTCCAAACTTTTGATATTGAAGTTCCGCCCTTGAATATTAAATGTTCAGCACAAGACATGGTAAAAACTATTTGCAATATCGTTGTTACCCATATATCTTTCTCTATGGCCTGTCCAGGCAATCCTATCTTGTTTTCTGCTGCCTGTAATACCTTTTGTTGCTGCTCTTTTGTTAGACTAAAATAATTATTCATAAGCTTCTGTTACTATATTCCTTATCCATTCCGGCATTAAACTTAAGTCTTTCATAACTTCACTCTTTGGCTCATTTTTCAGTAATTCCCGGATTTTTTTTATGACGGTCTGTTCCATATTTATTTTGCCAAGTGATTTAAGGGCAAATGTTATCAGCATAGCTAATTTACTGCTGAAAGACAGATTCTTAGGTGTCGTTCTTTTGAAAGTGATCTTTCTTCCATTGTATAATTCCAGATGTCTTGCTGATCCATCAGTCATATATACACAATTCAATGGAATCTGTGTAGATAAACCAAGAACATGCTGTGCGTAAGAACCAGTCGGAACAATCCTTGCGTGGTCTCTTTTTGCCAGACTTCTGGCTATTTCATCTGAGGAAGGCATAATAATACCAAGACCAAGTTCTTCGTCAATTTGAGGGTAGCAATAGATTCCTTGGGCTACCCTGACAATCTTTTCGTCTTTACATAACCTCGTCAATGACTGTCTTATTGAGTCGGATGTACCCAAATCCAAAAAATCATCAGGGTAAAAAATACTTCCCCTTCCAAATGATTTTATTCTATCTTCTATTTGCGTTATAATACTCATACATTGAATTTGTCACAAATTTATGATTTATTTGTGACAAAACAAAATTTTAGCGGATATTGTCACAAATTTATGATTTATTTGTGACAAACACATTCATCTCCTCTTGCTAAATTATCTTTTGAATGACTAAATTAAACTATAGTTTATCATAGACAGTAAAAATTTGCCCTATACCTTATATATATAGGGCATTTTTCTTGCTTTTTAAGTCTAAATCCAATAACTTTGAAAAATCAAGTATAATTTAGACTTATGGGAGAAAAAATAGGATATGCCAGAGTAAGTACAAGGGAGCAAAACCTCTCTTCTCAGGAAGATGCACTGAACAATGCTGGGTGCATCCGTATCTTCACGGACAAAATCTCCGGAAAGGAGTTTAAGCGTGAAGGTCTGACTGCTTGCTTGGATTACCTTCGTACCGATGACACTCTTGTCATTTACCGACTTGACCGATTAGGCAGATCCGTAAAGGAAATGCTCGACCTTTGTGCCAAGCTGGAGCAACGGCGAATCAAACTTGTTTCCCTTCAGGACAATCTTGATACTTCTACCGCTGTCGGCAGGTTCACCATGCAGATACTCGCATCACTGGCCGAGTATAACCGCAATCTTATTCTTGAAGGGTGTAAAGCCGGAATCGATGCAGCCAAGAAGAGGGGTGTAAAGTTCGGAAGACAGGAAGGGACTAAGATGAAAAAACCGAAGAAGGAAGCTGTCATCCAACTCTACAAGGCTGGTACAGCCGTACAGCAGATAATGGAGATAACCGGCATCAAGGCAAAACAGACAATTTATAACTATCTGTCCGAAGAGGATATTCAACCAAACAGAAAGTAATTTGATTATGTAACGTAATCAAACATTATTAAAACAATAAATTCAAATATATTAGCATTACCAATATGACAAAGCAAGATTTTATAAAGAAATTCCCCGATATAAAGGTACAGCAGTTTGAAACTGAAACTATACTCAGTAAACAGGAAATCATGGATATCGTAGAGCAGGCTACACAGTCTATGAATATGGGCCTTGTCTATTATGAACATTGTGGTTGCGATATAACTGTTTTTACCTCTGATAAAATGAAGGCTGAACTTGCCAAGATGGTACCAGGCTACAAGGTTACAGATCCGAATACAGGAGAAGTCGGTACTGTCGTTTCTGATAAATATATAGTTTGCGGTAATTACTGTGTAAGGGTTCAGTTCCCTTCTGGTACAGATGTTTATGATTGTGATTTCTTTGTTGAATAATATTCTGTATAAATTCTAAACAAAATGGAACAAGGAGAAATAATACTTTACCAACCGGATGAAACAGTTAAACTGGACGTACGTATAGAAGATGAAACTGTATGGCTTACACAGGCACAGATAGTAGAACTATTTCAATCAAGTAAAGCTAATATCAGTGAACACATTAAAAATATATACGAGCAAGAAGAACTGGAAGAAAGTTCAACTGTTCGGGATTTCCGAACAGTTCGGCAAGAGGGTAAGCGTCAGGTTGTTCGTAACCTTACATATTATAATTTGGATGCAATCATATCCATTGGCTTTCGTGTCAATAGCAAACGAGGTATTCAATTTCGTCAATGGGCGAACAGCATACTGAAGGAATATCTGTTAAAAGGATATTCCATAAATCAACGTCTTTCTGAGCTGGAGAAAACTGTCGCCTTACATTCGGAAAAGATAGACTTCTTTGTCCGTACCTCACTGCCACCGGTGGAAGGTATCTTCTTTGACGGACAGATATTCGATGCCTACAAGTTTGCAACGGATCTTATCAAAACCGCCAGAAAATCCCTTCTTTTGATAGACAACTATGTCGATGAATCTGTATTGCTTATGCTGAGCAAACGCAATCCGGGTGTGTCGGCCACTATCTATACACAGAAGATTACGGCACAGCTTCAGCTTGACCTTGACAAGCATAATGATCAGTACCCACCCATCAATATCAGAACCTACCGGAATAGTCATGACCGTTTCCTGATAGTTGACGATAAAGAGGTTTACCATATAGGAGCTTCTTTGAAGGATCTTGGCAAGAAATTGTTCGCTTTCTCGAAGTTGGAGATAGATCCCGGTCTTATAACTGACAAACTGTAAGAAAATATATAATGAAACCCACCGACACACCCCATACCCAAGATGGTAGCATCCCTACTCCAGGTAACTACCCTCTCTACGAATACCCGGCATATACCTTCGACAAAAAGTATGAGAATGACGAGTTCCAGAAGAAAGTGATTACCCTTGACAGCGGTTATCATCTGGTTCTGGCTCCTCCGGGATGCGGCAAGACGGATATCCTTGCCGAAAGGGTGGTTCGTGCCCTCTCGTGTGGTGTGTCACTGGATGACATGCTCTGCCTGACTTTCACTAACAGGGCGGCCAGAGGTATGCGCTCCAGAATACTCGAAAGGCTTCAGTCTTCAGGAGAAATGAGCCTGTTTGTCGGAAACGTACACCGCTTCTGTTCGCACTACCTCTTTGACAACAACGTGGTGGCACGTGATACCACCGTCATTGACGAGCAGGAATCTTTGTCCATTATGGCTTCCATTTTTGGCTGGAAAGAAGGTTCCTATGCCGGCAGTGGCTACAATCGTGTTCTTACCAATGCCATCAAGTTGCAGCACCTTGGATATATGATTGCCAGCGGATGCCCTAAAGAGTTCCTGATGCACACCGACCTGTTCCGCACGTTTGATTATAAGACGCTGTTCAAGCTGGTGTCCCTAGATTACACGATGGAGAACTTTGCCGGACTCTATACTGGTACTGTTTTTCCGAAAGTAGATACCAATGGTCAGCCGTCAAAGTATTTGGATGACTGCCTCCAGCAGTTCAAGTTTGCAAGAAAATACCAACAGTACAAGGAAGAAAGAAACCTGGTTGATTTCGATGACCTGCTTATCCTGACTTATATCCACGCTTCACAGCATCAGGACAGGCTGAAGAAATATTCCTGGATTCAGATTGACGAGGTTCAGGACCTCTCCCCTTTCCAGTTCGGAATCATCGACCTGTTTACTGACCATTCTAAGGAAAACGTAACGCTTTATCTCGGTGACGAGCAGCAGGCAATCTTCTCATTCATAGGCGCAAAGCTCGCAACGCTTGAATGGTTGCGTGAACGCTGTGGAGAGAATATGCACCGCCTCTATTTCAACTACCGTTCCCCGAAATATCTCTTGGATGTCTTCAATACATACGCCAACATGGAGCTTGATGTTGACCCTCATTTCCTGCCCAAGACGAACAATCTTACTGAAGCCGGACAGGATTCTCTCTGCATCATGGCCGCTCCTGAAAAGGACGATGAAGTGAAGCTGGTGGCTGAAAGTGTTGGTAATTTTTGTACCTCTCATCCTGATGAAAGGGTGGCTGTTCTTGTGCCCTGGAACAAGGATGCCGACCAGATTTCGCGTGAACTCTCAAACCGCAATATCCCCCACTTCAAGGTTTCCGGAACAGACCTTTTCACTACCCGTCAGGCGCAGCTGCTTTTCGCCCATCTGCAGGTGGTGTACATGGATTCCAACATAATGGCTTGGTCAAAGATCCTGACCGGGACAGGTATCTTCAATGAAGAATCCGAGGCTCGCCGCTTCGTGAAGTATCTCCGTGACAACTACCTGCTGCCGTCTGATTTTCTCAACTACACACGTAGCTCATACATGCTGGAGCTTTACAGATGCTGCCAGGGCGAATACGTAATCTTTGATACGGAAACCACGGGCTTGAATGTCTTTGATGACGATATCGTGCAGATTGCGGCCATCAAGGTGAATGCCGGGAAGATTACCGACCGCTTCAACATCATCCTTCACACAGACAAACCGATACCGGCCATGCTCGGAGGCATCATTAACCCTCTTCTTAAGGAATATGAGCGTGCGGAAAAGGTTGACCGTAAGACCGGCCTGTGTGCGTTTATGGACTTTGTGGGGGACTGTGCCCTTATCGGCCAGAACGTGGAATATGACTGCAATATCCTCGACTACAATCTCCGTAGGGATTGCGGTGATTTCTCTTTCTTTACCGTTCATCCTCTTTATTTCGATACCCTCAGGGTGGCACGTATCATAGCTCCACGCCTGAAGTCCTACAAGCTCAAATCCCTGCTGGAGGTCTTCGGTCTCGAAGGGGAAAACTCCCATCTGGCCGATGATGATGTTATCGCTACCTTGTCAGTGCTTGACCACTTCCTGGGTATCTTTGCTGCCAACATGCAGCAGCATACCGACTGCCTTCAGAACAACTCTGCCGTGGCCGAGCTGTTCCGCAGAGCCTATGCCGACATCTATCATGG
>ENA-OPSA01000162-OPSA01000162.1-human-gut-metagenome-genome-assembly--contig:-NODE-162-length-11271-cov-1.959879_pt1 | contig 11271 bp, 5 predicted proteins | sample MGYA00241804_ERZ501899 | MGnify/ENA primary metagenome ERZ501899 (study PRJEB25962, sample SAMEA2042110) | human gut metagenome | biome: human gut; feature: human-associated habitat; material: faeces...
TTCCCCGTCCGGCTTTCCTGCTTCCTACCGACTCACGCTTCAACGAAATTGCTTCCTTATATTATAAGGAACTGGAAAAGCTGTTCGGCAAAGCCAACTATTACTCTATGGACCCGTTCCACGAACTTGAAGATGCGGGAAGCGTGGATTTTGATGCAGCCGGAAAAGCCGTACTTAAAGCAATGAAGAATGTCAATCCGAAGGCTACATGGGTGATTCAAGGATGGACGGAAAACCCGCGCCCAGAGATGATCAAGAATCTGAACAACGGAGATATCCTGATTCTGGACCTGTTCAGCGAATGCCGCCCGATGTGGGGTATTCCTTCTATCTGGAAACGTGAAAAGGGTTATGAGCAGCACGACTGGCTGTTCTGTATGATAGAAAACTTCGGAGGCAACGTAGGTCTGCACGGACGTATGGACCAGTTGCTAAACAATTTCTACCTTACCAAGAACAATCCATTAGCCGCCCATCTGAAAGGTATCGGCCTGACCATGGAAGGTAGCGAAAACAATCCGGTGATGTTCGAGCTGATGTGCGAACTTCCCTGGCGTCCGGAAAAATTCACCAAGGAAGAATGGTTAAAAGACTACCTTTTCGCACGCTACGGTGTACGTGATGAAAAAAATACACAGGCATGGAGCATTCTTGCCGACGGCATCTACAACTGCCCGTTTGGCAATAACCAGCAAGGCCCTCACGAATCCATTTTCTGTGGCCGTCCCGGACTGAATAACTTCCAGGCATCCAGCTGGTCTAAGATGCAGAACTATTATGACCCGACCAGCACGGAAGCGGCAGCCCGCCTAATGCTGGAAGTAGCCGACAAATACAAAGGTAACAACAATTTTGAATACGATCTGGTAGACATCGTCCGTCAGTCACTCTCTGACAGAGGACGCATCGTCTACAACCAGACCATTGCCGACTTCAAGAGTTTCGACAAAAAGAACTTTGCAGCTCATTCACAGGAGTTCCTAAATATCTTGTTGGCACAAGACCGCCTGTTAGGTACAAGAAGTGAATTCCGCGTAGGACGCTGGATTGAACAAGCCCGTAATCTCGGAACTACTCCGGAGGAAAAAGATTTGTACGAATGGAATGCCCGCGTACAGATTACCACATGGGGAAACCGCGTATGTGCCAACGACGGAGGTCTTCGCGACTATGCCCATAAAGAATGGAACGGTCTTCTAAAAGATTTCTATTACAAACGCTGGGCAGCCTACTGGCAGACACTCCAGGATGTGCTCGATGGTAAACCAATGGTTGAACTAGACTACTATGCCATGGAAGAACCTTGGACACTTGCGCATAATCCGTACGCATCGCAACCGGAAGGTGACTGTGTCAGCGTAGCAAAAGAAGTATTTAATAAAGTGTTTCCCAATAAATAACAAGAATAACCATTAATCAGAAAGCACCATGAAACGATTGTTGTCATTAGACATCTTACGCGGCATCACGGTATGCGGCATGATTCTGGTAAACAATGCCGGAGGCCCCGTTTCGTACGCACCGTTGCGCCATTCTGTATGGAACGGACTCACTCCGTGCGACCTGGTCTTCCCGTTCTTTCTGTTTATGGTCGGTATTTCCACCTACATTTCTCTCCGGAAATTTAATTTCGGTCCTACCTCTGAAGTTATCAGAAAGATTGTTCGACGTACATTCCTCATCATTCTGATTGGATTAGCAATTGACTGGTTTGGATATGCTTGTAACGGAAATTTCTTCCCCATAGACACACTACGCATCCCTGGTGTATTGCAACGAATTGGCCTATGCTACGGCATCGTATCGCTTATGGTCATTTATATCAATCATAAGTATCTCCCATGGATTTGCGGTGGATTACTACTTGCCTATTCCATCTTACTTCTGACAGGAAATGGCTATGCCTGTGATGACACTAATTTGCTTGCAGTCATCGACAGAGGCATATTTGGTGAAGCCCATCTTTACAAAAAAAGTCCAATTGATCCGGAAGGTCTTGCCGGCACATTGTCCGCCGTAGCCCACACGCTCATCGGATTTATGTGTGGCAGATTGTTGCTGGAAAAGATATCTGTAAACAAACGGATTGTCAAGCTCATTACAGCAGCTGTAATGATGCTGATCATCGGCTATGTACTTTCCATTTGGATGCCGATTAACAAACGGGTATGGTCTACCACCTTCGTTTTAGTCACATGTGGCTGGGGCTCTCTACTATTGGCATTGCTTATGTATGTAATAGACGTAAAGAACATCAATAAAGGATGGACCTTCTTCCTGGTTTTCGGGATGAACCCTTTGTTCCTTTACGTACTGAGTGAAGTGGTAGCCATCATCTTCTCTCAATGGGAAATAAAAGATGCCATTTATCATGCCATTACTATGATTATTTCTGATGAATATTTGGCGTCTCTTGTCTACTCGCTATTATTCTGTTCAGTAATGGGACTGACCGGATACATCCTCCATCGTAAAAGAATTTATATCAAAATCTGATAAAAACTAACCTTTAAAAAATCTAAGTTTATGTGTAAAGTACAATTGAAAAATGCAAGACTAAGGCCATTCGCTTTGTTTATGGCTCTTTTTCTGATGAATGTTTCATGGGCATTTGCGCAGCTCACTGTTACAGGACGTGTACAGAGTAAATCAGGCGAACCGCTGATTGGTGTAAACGTCATTGAAAAAGGTACTACCAACGGTACAGTTACCGACTTGGATGGTAATTTCTCTCTTCGAACAGAGAAAGGTAAAACACTTGTGTTCTCTTATATCGGTTTCGTAGCACAAGAAAATGTAGTAAAAGGAACCAGAATGAATGTTACTCTTCTTGAAGATACGGAAACCTTGGATGAGGTAGTAGTTATTGGTTATGGTAGCATGCAACGTAAAGATGTAACCAGTTCTATTACTACTGTAAAAGCAGAAGATATGAATGTCGGTGTTATTACAACTCCGGCTCAGATGCTTCAGGGTAAAGTTCCTGGGCTGACTATCGCCAATACCAGCGACCCGAACGGTTCGGCTTCCATCTCTTTGCGTGGTGCTTCTTCACTGCGTACCGGCGAAGCCATGGAACCTTACTACGTAGTAGACGGTGTACCTGGAGTAAGTATCTCTCTGGTAGCTCCAGAGGACATCGAAAGTATCGATGTCTTGCGCGATGCTTCTGCTACAGCCATCTATGGTTCTAAAGCTGCCAATGGTGTGATTATCATCACTACGAAGAAAGGTAAGAAAGATGGACGTACAAGTGTGAGCTACAGCGGCTACGTAGCATGGGATCGTACCTTAAAGACCTTAGATATGATGACGGCAGATGAGTTATTAAGCTATGCCCAAACAAATAACATTACCCAGCTAAATGACTACTACAATGTAGATAATCCGGCTAACACTAATTGGCAAGATGAAGTGTTACGTACAGGTTTCAGCCATAATCACAACGTATCTATTAACGGTGGCAATGAAAAAACGAATTATAGCGCTTCACTTAACTTCCAAGACCGTGAAGGTGTGGTAAGAGGTACTAATATGGATCGTTTGAATGCACGCACCTTCGTACAAACCAAAGCTCTGAATAACCGTTTAGAATTAGCTCTCAGTTTGAATGCCAGCATCCGTAATAGTTCTACAGGACCAACCGACATCCAAGGTCGTAGCGTATTGGATGCAATGTACTACTACAACCCTTTGGTTCCTGTAAAAAATGAAGATGGTACATGGTATCGTAACCTGAATATTTCACAGAACTATAACCCGCTGTCAATGATTAACGAAGACCGTTATGACACAAAAGAAAAATTGTTGCAAGGTACAGCGCAAGCCACCCTGCATATCATCGACGGTCTGGACTGGAATCTTAACCTTTCATACCAAAACCAACAATACATCTACAACATCTACAATACCACACAAACCCAGTTGCCTTCAGTTATTTCGAAACACGGACAGGCAGACCGTAGCACTACAGAAAACATCCGCAAGCAGATGGAAACTTACCTGAATTGGAACCATACTTTTGTAGATGCACATAAAGTTGGTATCATGCTGGGTTACTCATGGGAACAAGCTGACAACAACGACGGTTTCGGACTGAGAGTCTATAATTTCTATAATGACGATTTAACTTACCACAACTTGGGTATGGCCAATAACATAGATATTAATGACATCATCAGCAACAACCTCTCTACACTGAGAATGATTTCCTTCTATGGACGTATTAATTACAGTTATAAGAGCAAATACTTGCTGCAAGCAACTGTTCGTCGAGACGGTTCTTCTGCTTTCGGTGAAAACAATCGCTGGGCAACTTTCCCATCTGTATCTGCAGCATGGCGCATCACGGAGGAACAATTCATGAAAAACCAACACGTATTCGATGACTTGAAATTGAGAGTCGGCTACGGTATAAGCGGAAACTCTTTGGGATTCGACGCCTTTATCGCACGTCCCCTGTATGGTGCTACAGGATGGTTCACCTACGTAAATTCAGATGGAAGCACATCCAATTATAGAATGCTGGGAGCTACCCGAAATGCTAATCCGGATTTGAAATGGGAAAGTACTAGTATGTTCAACATCGGTATCGACTTCGGTTTCCTTCACAACCGCCTGAGCGGTACCATCGAGTACTACGACAAACGTACCAGCGATTTAATTTATGATTATCCAGTTTCTACCAACCGTTATCCTTATGGTACCATGACAGCCAATGTAGGTGATATCAGCAACAAGGGTATCGAAATCACCATCAATGCTGTACCTGTGCAAACCCATAACTTCACATGGAGTACAACCCTTAACCTGTCACATAACAAAAACGTAGTAGAAAAATTGACCAACGCATCCTATTCTGTACCTTACATTGATATGTCTGACCCTGATGTTGGCGGATTCTCAGGTCAAAATGTACAACGCATTATGGAAGGTTCTCCTATCGGACAGTTCTATACTTACGAATGGGCTGGCTACAATGAAAACGGAGTATCCGTTTTCAACGACTATGATGCCGATGGAAAACTGATTGGAACAACCGACCCCCAAACAGAAGAACACCGCCGCAAAACAGGTAGCGCACAGCCTAAATTGACTTACGGATGGAACAATGATTTCACATGGAAAAACTGGACACTAACTGCTTTCTTCCAAGGTGTAGCCGGAAACCAGATCTACAATGCAACCCGAAACTACTATAATAACGTTGGGTTGGTAGCAGCCGGGAAAAACGTGTTAAGCGAAGTGGCTACAGAACAAAAATTCTCTGATTCCAATGCACAGCGTCCTTCTGATCGCTATCTGGAAAATGGCTCTTATTTCCGCCTGGCTACATTAACACTGGGATACAATTTCGGGAAGTTAGGCGATTGGGTGAATAACCTGCGTATCTATGCCACCTGCAACAACGTATTTACCATCACCGGCTACAAGGGATTAGATCCAGAAGTCTATCTGGGAGGTCTGACACCTGGTATGGACTGGCGTAATACCCAGTATCCGCGTACACGTACATTCATGGTAGGTGTAAATGTAAACTTCTAATCTAAAATATGGAGACATAAAAATATGAAAACAAGATATTTTATTTCTGCTGCCTTACTGGCACTTACAACTGTCAGTTGTACGGACCTAGACGTAGACATCAAGTCCCAGTACACTGAATACCCTGATTCTGAGATTGCACTGAGTGCGCGCATAAACAATGCTTATTACGCCTTCCGCGGTGCTCTGGGACGTCGTTATGACGAACTCATATCTTGCAACTCCGACGAATATACCGCAGTCAGTTTCGATGGAGATTACCTAAACGGACGTGATATGTCCAACATTTCTCTCCACATGGTCAATGCGGATGCTAGCAACAGCCAGCTGGCGGTTTACAACGATATTCAAGCTGGTATCGTAAATTGCAACCAGTTACTAATGGATTTAGGAGAAGGTGAAGACCAGGTAAGCCTTATCGCTCCACTTCGTGCTGCACGTGCTTTCTATACTTTCCTACTAATGGACAACTGGGGAGATACCCCCATCATTGACTACAAAGTATTGGATGACAATTCAGCCATCGAACGCTCTCCGCGTGCGGAAGTAGCTAAATGGATTGAATCAGAACTATTGGCCATCCGTGATGACTGTCCAAGTGAAGTATCCGAAGCAACCTACGGAACACCAACCTGCTGGATGGTGGATGCGCTATTAGCTAAGCTGTATATCAATTGGAACGTGTATACACAGGATGTTACCAGCTCCAGTTGGTCCTCTACTACGCCCAATGAAAAATTGAATGATTGTATCACAGCTTGTGATCGCGTCATCAAGTCACAATTGTTCAATTTAAACGATGGTTACAAAGAAAAGTTCATGTACACCAACGGTGCACAAATCAAAGACTTTATCTATGCTATGCCGTATGATGCTGTCACCGCACAAGGTATGAGCTACGCCCGTTTCCGTACCTGGCGTCGTGGACAGAACGACAATGGTTTCTATAGTATTGAAATGACCAATTCTGTAGGAGGTAACATGACTCTAACCCCTCAGTTTGTTGAATTATTCTGCCTGCCAGGAGATGACCGTAATACAGTAATTGCCGGAAATACAGGGGAAAATATTGATGAGGAGTCTTTCGATGTATACCAGTATGATAATGCAACAGGCATGCCAACTAACGTACGTAACACTTATAAAGGAGATTTAGTCACTTTCAGTAAATCCATTACACTAGCTACTGGCTATGATGAAGATGGCAATCTCCGAGTTCCCAATGCAGACTTAAATTGTGGCGCAACTTTAACCGGATGGACACAAGGTTATCGTTCCATCAAATTCTTCCCAGATATCAACGATTACAACGTATACAGTCGTAACCAAGACAACGACGTACCTATCTTCCGTTATGCAGACATTATCTTGATGAAATGTGAAGCTATTGTCCGTGGCGGTACAGCTACATTAGGCGACACACCTCAAAGTCTATTCAATCAGATTCGCAAATATGTACACGCTCCAGAATTAAATCATGACCCAGATCTACAGGAAATTTTGGACGAACGTGGACGTGAATTTCTCGACGAACACTGGCGTCGTAACGACCTGATTCGTTTTGGTGACTTTGAACGTGACTGGGGATTTAAGTATGATTATAATCCGGATGCAGCTAATCCCCAATATCGTCTGCTACCGTTGGCCCGTGACGTACTGAATGCAAATGCAAATTGGACACAAAACGAAGGCTATTAATTTACTACATAATATCGGTGAGGTGTATTCCTCACCGATATTTGCAAATTTTCCTATTTCCCAATATTTATAAGTTACAAATTGAATAGTCTTAAACCCATAAAAATCATATAATTGCAATTTCTTATTTTTGCAGAAATAAAAATAGCAATCATGTAGATTTAAGATTTATGAAGACACATCTTACCACATTATTCAAATGTCTGATTTATGGAGCAGTTACTCCACTAATTATTTCTTGCTCTGACGGTCATACCACCGATAGCTTATTGTCATATATTGATACAAGAATCGGTACAGCTACCAGTACCACTCATACTGCCGGTATGTTTGGTAAGCACACTGAAGAATACGGACAAACTTTACCTGCCGTACTAGAGCCGAATGGTATGAACTTCTGGACTCCACAAACACAAGACACTGAACTCAAATGTATTGCTCCTTACTATTATCGTGATTCCTTGTTTCAAGGATTCCGCAACTCTCACTGGATTGTAGGCGGATGTACACAAGACTATGGTTCCATGACGCTAACCGCCTCATTCGACCCATTGCGATGCCTACCTGAAAAGAGAGCAACAAGATTCTTACACGAGCAGGAAACTGCAACCCCTGCTTATTATTCTGTAACCTTGCCTGATGAACATCTTCAGGCTGAACTGACGGGCCGCTCACGGTCTGCAATTTTCCGCTTTACCTACCAGAAGGCAGGAAAAGCTTACCTCATCGTCAATCCTAACAGCGATGAAGGAGAAGGATACATTGAAATTGATACCCTTCAAAAACGTATCTACGGATACAACCCTGTACACCGTATTTATCAAGGCTGGGGAGAACCTGCTGGATACAGCGGTCATTTTATTATAGACTATCAAAAGGAACCTTGCGAATTCGGGACCTTCCGTGAAGACAGTGTGTTCCCGGGACAAATTAAAATTGAAAAAGAAAAAAACATCGGTATATATATAGGTTTTCATGTAAAAAACAACGAACAAATACTAGTCAAAGCGGCTTCTTCATTTACCGATAAAGAAGGAGCTGAAAAGAATATGCAGCAAGAAATTCCGCATTGGGACTTCAACCAAATACAGAAAGAACTTACTGCCATTTGGGAAAAACATCTGTCTGCTATTGAAGTGGAAACACCAAACCAAGAGGCCAAGGAGAAATTTTATGAAGCTTTCTACCGGACTTCTTTCCTACCACGTACATTCAATGATGTGGATGGCAGATATCCAGCTTTTGCCCAAAAAGATTCAATTCTCCAACTGGCATCTAATGAAGTGTACTACGAGGACTACAGTATGTGGGATACTTATCGTTCCCTGCATCCACTTATCAACTTGTTATATCCTACTCAGGGAGGAAACATGATGCAATCGCTTGTTCATAAGTTTGAACAAGGAGGATGGCTCCCTATTTTCCCGTGCTGGAACAGCTATACGGCAGCCATGATAGGCGATCATTGCATTGCGGCTATAGGAGATGCCTACATAAAAGGTGTGCGTAACTTCGACATAGAAAAGGCTTACGAGGCCATGCGAAAAAATGCTTTCGAGTCACCTGCTAATGAAAAAGACTATCAAAATGGAATGGGACGCCGTGCGCTACAATCGTACCTAAAATATGGTTACATTCCGTTAGAGGATAGTGTGCCCGATGCCTTTCACACAAAAGAACAGGTATCACGTACGTTAGAATATGCCTACGATGACTTTGTCCTCTCCCAAGTAGCCAAACAGCTTCAAAAGAACGAGGATTACAAGTTGTTGTCCGCACGTGCTCAAAATTACCGCAATGTGATTGACCCGCAAACAGGCTATGCGCAAGGAAGACATGCCGACGGAACGTTTTTGAAAGAGCAGAACGCATTCCAATTTGCTAAATTTATCACAGAAGGAGCTCCTTGCCATTACACATGGTATGTGCCACATGATCCATACGGACTGATGGAGTGCATGGGAGGAAAAGAAAAATTTACCCTGAAACTGGATTCGATGTTCAGCGAACACCGCTACTGGCACGGAAATGAGCCCTGCCACCAAATCGCATTCATGTTTAATTATGCGGGGGAACCATGGAGAACCCAGCAAACAGTACGCCATATTATGGAGACAGAATACCTGAACTCCCCAGGAGGCCTTTCAGGTAATGACGATGCAGGACAGATGTCAGCCTGGTATATTTTTGCTTCTTTAGGATTTTATCCAGTTTGCCCAGGTTCACCTTTCTATGTCTTGGCCAGTCCTTCATTCCCTAAAGCTGTACTACATCTCGAAAATGGGAAATCATTTATTCTTCAAGCAGAGAATGCCTCTGAAGAGAATATTTACATACAAAAAGTAACCTTAAACGGGAAGGCTTATACCAAGAATTATATTTCGCACAAAGATATTATAGCAGGAGGTGAGATGGTATTTACAATGGGAAATACTCCCAACAAGACATGGGGAAGTGCTCCTGAAAATTGTCCGCCTTCCTTAATTGAGGTTGCTGAATAAAAACGTAAAAAATTTGCATAATGAAAACAAGACACATTCTTTTTGCACTACTTTGCATCTTCTTATTCGGAGCATGCCATTCACCTCAAACAGGGGTTTACAACATCATGGACTATGGTGCTACGGGAGATGGAAAAACCGATGACGCCTCAGCCATTCAGAAAGCTATCAACGCTTGTTCGGAAGCAGGCGGAGGAACAGTGCTTGTTCCATCCGGACATACATTTCTTTGCGGACCATTTAAGTTAGCTTCTTACGTAGAGTTACAACTGGCCCCTAACTCCCGGTTGCTGGCAAATCCAGACGAAAGCATCTATACAGAAAGTGCATTCGGCGCCAACCGAGGAGAAGGCATGATGTGGATTAGTGGAAAGAACCTGAAAAATGTATCAATTACCGGAACCGGAAGCATTGACGGAAACGGAGTTGCTTTTATGGGTAAGGAACTAGAAGATTCCTACGAATTAAAACCGATAACAGATTTTGACCCGCGTCCACATGTTCTGACACTAACCAATATCGAGAAACTTGTCATACGAGATATAAACATCTGCAATAGTGCCTATTGGACCGTACACCTGATAGGTTGTAACAACGTAATGATCGATGGTATCAGCATCCTTAATGACCTGAAAATACGTAATGGAGATGGAATAGACATAGATCACTCTAAAGACGTACGTATATCCAACTGCTTCATCGAGTCTGGAGATGACTGTATCTGTCTGAAAAACCGACGTGAATTCGAACAATATGGAAGCTGTGAAGATGTGGTAGTAACCAACTGCACCATGACTTCACGTTCATGCGCCGTAAAAATCGGTTCGGAAAACATGGACAAAATCAACAATGTGTTATTCACTAATTGCATCATCAAAGACAGCAACCGGGGCATAGGCATTCAAAACCGTGATGAAGGTACAGTTACCAATGTCATCTTTTCAAACATGATTGTGGATTGCCGCTTTTTCTCTGATGTATGGTGGGGAAAAGCAGAACCTATCTATGTAACGTCTTTCCCACGTGCTGTAGGTAATCACAAAGATGCCGGATGGCGTTTCCCAAAAGGAGCCGTGAAAGGTGCTTGTGGAGAGGTAAGCCGTATTTATTTCCACAATATCAAATGTACAAGTGAAAACGGAATATTTGTCAGTGGTGATACAATAGACAAGATCAACCGAATTTATTTTGATCAGATAGAAGTAAACTTACACAAACGAACCACTTTTGAAGGAGGAATATACGATAAACGCCCATGTGACGGAGAAGGCTTTTTGAGAGGAAAAACTTACGGATTCTTTTTTCATACAGCATCCGATATTCAAATGGAGAATTGTACAGTCAACTGGGGAGATACCCGTCCTGATTATGCTGCAGAAAATATACACTTGGAAAATACAGCTGGGGTAATTCAAAAATAGCCCCAAGTGTTTTTAAAAACGCCGTTGTGAAACGGTTCATTTCTAAATTTCTTTTTTTAAGAGGCTGTCCCAAATTGTACTGCACCCCAAAAGTTAGACACAAAACT
>ENA-OPSA01000169-OPSA01000169.1-human-gut-metagenome-genome-assembly--contig:-NODE-169-length-11017-cov-1.358238_pt1 | contig 11017 bp, 16 predicted proteins | sample MGYA00241804_ERZ501899 | MGnify/ENA primary metagenome ERZ501899 (study PRJEB25962, sample SAMEA2042110) | human gut metagenome | biome: human gut; feature: human-associated habitat; material: faeces...
AAAGACCGCTAATAAGTCCCTGCATTCCTCTTTGGTCGTGCGCTAAAATGTTGGATTGGTCGGTAGCGTCTTTCCACGCCTTAGCCAAACGCGCGGCTTCTTCCTGCATTTCCCGGAACTCCGCCGTACCTCGTTTGCCTTCCGCTTCCATCGCTACCAATGCTTCCCGGCATCGGCGTAGCTGAACTTCTAAGGACTGTTGCGCCCTCGCGCTCCTTTCGGCTGCTTCACGTTGTTTGTTCAATTCCTGTTCCTCTTTCATCAGCGCGTCGGCTTGCTTTTCCGCTTCGCTGATTACTTGCTGACGCAGGTTTATCTCGCTTTTTAACGTGGCTTGCTGTGCCGCCATAGCCCTGTATTCCTCATCGCGTCCTTCTGTGAACGCCTTACCGGCTTTCTGTCCCAATTCTTCGTATTGGGCTTGCAGGTCTTTCAAAGCCGCTTTGTTTTCCTCAAATATGCGGTCTATCGTGGCAAATCCCGAATTTATCACGGCTGCGGTAGCTTCAAAGGCTTTATCTATTCCTTTTCCGTTCTGCACCGCCGACGTGCTGAACTGCTGTATAGCCCTTTTGCTTTCTTCAAGCACTCGGAGCAGTTCCCTGTTTGTTCCCGAAATGTCAAAAGACAAACCGCCGCCTTGTATGTTCATCTATTCAAGTTGTTTATTAGTTTCATTACTTCGTCCGCGTTATCGTCCGTAAGCACTATTTCAGTATCGCTCTTTGTAGTGTCTTCGTCCTCAACGCCGGGCGCGTCTATTAACATCCTCTGTACCGTTCCCCACGGAATACCGTGTAGAAGGTAGTCCAACGTCCAGCCGAAGTGCGCACACACCGAGCCACGCCGTCCGTGTGGACTTTTTAACCCTGTTGCTCTATAAGACTTGTCATCGGGTCGCTTGTGCGTGTTGCGCTCATCAATCTTATAGAGTTTATAAAATCCCCTAAGTTGCTTACGTTGGTTATCAGAATGGCAAGCGTAAGAAGCTGTGAAGGCGTTACGGTATGCTCAAACAAAGAAGCGAGCCGGTTCAAACGCTGTTCGTTCGGCTTTCGCGTAAAGTAACCGCCGCTTTCTGTCACGTCGTAGTATTCTTCGCCCAATACTGCAACCGCTACCACCTTGGCGAGCTTTTTCGCTTCCTTTGCCGCCAACTTCTTAGCCGCGCACAAATAATCAGCGTCTTTTAGCTTCGTTTCGTCTATGGTCATTTCAAGCCATAACGCGCTAAGCCTGTCAAGCGTTGATAGCGTAGGTTCTGCAACCCGGAAAACTTTCTTTTCCGTTACCTTTTCGCGCTTGCGAATAAAGCCCAATAATCCCGGCTTGCGTTTTTTGTAGGTTATATCCACATCGAACGTTACGCCGCTGTTGATCATCTGCCTTAACTCGTTCTGTTCGCGTGTAAGGTTATCTAATTTCTCTTTTTCGTCCATACTCTGTTAAATGAAGAAAGACCCGGAACAAAGTAGCGGGTCTTTCCGGTTAGAACTCGTTTAATTCAAACGGACAAATAGGTTTAAGACCCTGTTTGTCAGGTAGTAGCTACTTTTCCTACTGCCATTTTCTTTAATCCGGTAGTAGCCGGTTTCATTACCGTACCGGTTACTTCAATAAGAAGCAGCCCTTTCTTGCTGAACTCTCCGTTAATTTTGGAAGTCAGCTTCATACGCGGAACTTGGAATTTCAACCCTTTACGCGGAATAATAATAACGGATTCCTCCACCGAATTTACAACGTCCGGGTAACTCCAAACATCGGATGCCACCTCACCGCCAAACAAGCGTTTAAGCGTGTCTAAATCCGGGTTCATGATGGAAAAAGTGAAGGTAATCTTACCTTGCTTCTCTATCGTTTCTACCGGGTCGTCTTCTTCTTCGGCGTAGAACTCGGTTGTTTCCGGGTCTTCCTGCGACATTTTGCAGGTATCTTCGTAAGTCAAGCCGAAAACCTTGTAGTCCGTTTCTACGAAGTCCAACTTAGTGGGTTCGCCTTGCTTGCCCAATATCTTGGAAAGTCCCAATGTAACTAATGTTGCCATATCGTTTAATTTTTAATGAATGTTCCAGCCTATACGCAAGTTACGGTAGTGCTGGTAAACCTGTTGTTCTTTAACTACTGTGTCGCTCTCTATCCAAAATTCGAGGTCGGCTATGTTCTGCGCTTCCAAATAAGCTACAACCGCATCGCCAATCTCCCGTAGTCGTTCCCGGTCAGCCTTGCGTTGCTCCCGTCCGCGTATCTTTACTTTCTTGTCTGAAACGTAAATGTTCACGTTAGAAGTTCCGCTTTGCGGCTTGTCATGCGTTACCGTGATAGTGTTAATTACAATATCTTCGGTTTCGCTGTTGTCCGGGCGTTCGTCTTGGGGGCATACAATGCCGGAAACCTTTATTTTCCCGGCTTTAACGCCTTCCGCAATAATCTTATACAGAATATCGTCGGTGTCTATGCTGCTGCACTTCTTCATTACTTGAACGCGTTTTTAATGTTTGTAATCAAGTCTGCTAACTCTCTTGCTATTAGTTTTTCGGCTTGCTTCTCGGCTGATGTAAGGACATCACGCCCTTTGCTTTCAACGTGTACGGCGTAGTTCATACCTGCTACCACTACAAGCGTATAGCCTTCTTTGTGGCTGCTTCCTACTTCCTGCGCCAACCTCAAACCTTCTTTTGCTCCGGAAAACTTCGTTCCTTCCCGGTTTACTTTCGGTGGTACGGTCTCAAATGCGCTTTGTCGTATTTGCACACCGTCTTTGAATACCACGTAGCCAACGGAAGAACGCAAGTTGCCCGTTTGGTCTTGCCAGTCTTTGGCGTGGGGTCTTCGTGCAAGCGATACCGCTTCCTCTCCGACGCGGCAAAGGCTTTCGATTATCTGCCTTTCCACTTCGTTAAGGAACGCTTTTAGAACGTTGTCTATACTGTCTTTGAATTTAGCCTTTACACCCATAGCCTACAATGTAACCGCCCCTTATCGAATTTCAAGCATTCGCCGGAAACCCTAACTAATCCCGAAATCTTAGCTTCTTCCATAACCGTTTGGTCAAGCAACGCCGACGGCTCTAACGGTTCTTCCGTTACCGCTATTTCCACCCCTTCGGGTATGCGCTCAACTCCTACCGGAATTTGAACAAGCGAAGAAAACGTAACAAACTTTCCGCTTGCAGTATTTATCTGCGTACCCTTCCCGTTGGTTTCCTCCCTGCATTTGCTATGAAAAGCCCATGCGCTTTCGGTCGTTTCCCAACTCCCGTTAGCGTTCTGCACGGCTTCGCCGCCGGTAGTCCGCTTGTAGAGATAGTGTGGGTATTGGTTGTTTACTACGCTTGTTACCATCTGTTACTTCTGTTTCTGACTTTCGGCGTATTAACCGGCGTAATGCCCAATTCGCCGCAAGTCTGATTATACCAAAACTTGATGGCTTCCCAATTCCACGAAAGCGAATAACCGCCTTCGCTCACGTTGGCAAGCGGAATAATAGAGCCGAACTCAGCACAAAGCGCACGTTTGGCGGTCGTAATATCTACTTCCGCTTCTGCGTCCGGGATTAACCCCTGTTGGTTGGCTAATATCAGTTCTATATCTCCGCCCTCAACGCCAAAGCGTGAAACGGTACGGGTAAACCATTCTTTGTATGTCATAAGCTAAACGGATTATGCCGGAAGGCGGCTTTTGCTACCTCCCGGCTTTTAGTTAGTGATTCCAACTTGAATTATCGGTACTCATCAACCACGAGCGCGAAGAAGTAAGCCACGCCGGGAAAGCGTTAGCAATACCCATTGTTACTTCCTCCAACGGTTCTTCGTTCGCAAACTTCTTGATAAGCGTATGCCCGTTCAAAGCCTTTATAGCTACCGAGCCTTGTACGTTCATGTCTGCCGGTTTCTTCCAATAGGTATTGCCCAAAACCTTGCTTTCGCTGAACATTACTACGTTCTCGGTAAACGGGTTGCCGCTGAACGGTCGGCTACCGTCTTCAAGCTCGATAGTAATATCTTGGTCAATAACTACCACCTGCAAGCCGCGCAAGTAAGACAAACCGCGCAAAGCGGTATTTACTTGCTCAACGCTCGGCGTTTGCTGAATACCCAAAGCGTTAGCCGCGAACGATGCGCAAATCTTCTGCACTTCTTCGCACTCTGTGAAGGTTGCGAAAGTGTCAAGCGACATAAAGGCAAACTTCAAGTTATGCCCTTTCTTCTTGGCGGCTCTAACTACTGCCTTGAAGTCTTTGGTAATAGGCTTAGCCGAAGCCGAAGTAGCCCAATTTGCCGAGCCGGTTTGGAAACCTACCTTTTGGTCTGCCGGTAATTGGTAATCTACGTCGTATTCACTGATAGCCGATACGTTGTTGGTGTTGGTAAGCGTAATCTTTCCCAAAGAGATAGACTGCAACGCCATCCATTCCAAACGTGCGGCTACGGCTGTCCAGCAAAAGTCGGTATCTTCTGCCCACGCTTCAACCAACCGGCGTAAATCCGGGTTCTGTGAAGTCATGGCTACCATGATGTCGTACTCGTTCAGTTCTTCGTCGTTCTTGGTGCGCTTTACCGCAATCTTGGGGATATCTCCTTGAATACGGGCAATAGCTTCGCGCGTCTTTTTATCAACGCTTGCGCCACGCGCTACCAAATCGGCGGCTATCTTTAACCCTACCTGCGTTTCCAATGCCTTCCACGTCAAAGTATAGGTTTCTTTCAACGGGAAAAGCGTAGGGTAGTAGTAGGGCTTCAAGTCGTAAGAATTTACGACGGCTTGCATGTCTTTCTCTACAAGCCCACGCATTAAAGTTCCTATCATAACCTACTGCGAATTAAATTAAAACAATTCCGGGAAGCGCGGCTTTAATGTCGCCGTTCTGTGCCGGGATAACACTCTCTTTGAACTGCCCAATAGTAACCGCTACTACGAGGTGGTTATCAAGTGCTTTCACTTCGTAGCTGTCGCCTACTAAGGCTTTCGGGGCGTACTTAAACGCGCTTGTGTTGCTTGCGCTTTGCGCTGATGCCTGTACAAGTGCGTCGCCAACATTCGCGGCTTCGCCGAGCGTAGTTCCTACGGTAATGGTGTCGTAGGTCGCTTCGGATGTGTCAATGGCGGTAATAGCGTAAGCCTTCGCGCCAACTTTCAACATCACGAAATCGCCCTTTTTGAAGTGATGCCCTTTCTCTACCTTATAGGCGGTAGCGGAATTATTGGCAGCTTCCGTAACTTTCGCCGTCTTGATGACGTGATAAAGCCCGGCTTCGCCCTTTCCGATGGCTGTGCCTTCCCTCAATATCCCACCGGGGATAAGGTCTGCGGAACAAACGGTTACACCGTTCGGAATGTCCGCCAAATTATGCGTACAAGCGTGTACTACACGCTCATCTTTCTTGCGGTCAATTCTCAAACCCATTTTGATGCAATTTTAAGTTAGACTTCTTTACCCGTTAGGGTTTTGCTCTCTGTGCGCTCCTTTATGAACTCTGCAACTCCGCTACTAATCCCTTCTTTGTTCACGGCTCCAAATATGGGTTTTTCGTGTCCTTGCAGTCCTTGGTCTGCGCGTTCCTGCTGCAAAGCTGCGATGTCGCCTTGCGCTTCGGTTAGGTAGCTGTTGAAATCTTCGTCGTTGGCAAAGGTGTTGATACGGTCGAAGTTGCGCAACATCATTTCCCGTTGTCTTCCCTCTACCTTGGCTTCGTCCAACTTGGCTACAAATAGTTTACGTCGCGAGTCTGCCACCTTATCGGCGTTAAGTGTGGTAATACTGTCTTGTACGCCCTTTAACTTGTCATCGATAAGTTTGCTAATCGCGTCAAGCGTCACCGCTCCGCCTGCTCCTTCGGTTGGTGTCGGCTGTCCGGTCGGAGGTGTCGGCTTTCCTTTCTCCACGAAATCATACTTTTCTTTAAGGCTGTTTTCGTAGGTTTGGTTAGCCTTGCTAATCTCCGCGTCGGCAGTACGACGCCACTCCGTTAACTTTGTCGGCGGTAAGTTTATCTACGACTTGGTTAGCTTCTTCTTCGGTCGTTACTTGTAAGCCGATAGCGGCTGCCAAATGTTGTAACCCGTCTTTGCGCACGCCTTGGAATTTTGCTACAAGTAGTGCTAAAATTTTTTCCTGTAATTCGTTCATAAACTATTTTTGCTTTAACTTTCTGCAAAAATAATCGTATTAAAGTGATACTATATCGGGCGTAAGCGGTAAACACTTCGCCAAAACTTCCAAATCTGCTTTTGCTTACGCGCACGCGCTTATAAACAACAGCAACAACAATATATTTATAGATATAGATAATAGATATAAGGTCGTTTTTGCTTGTTTGTAGTTTGTTTTAGGTTGAATTAGGTTGTTTCTGCTTGTATTTGCCTGTTGTGCTGTCTATTTGTATGCTTTTCATTTGCGTTGTGCCAATAATTTCATATCTTTGTGCCGTTGCTGGGGAGAAATCCGGCAATGAAGGGAAAGCGTTAGGTCTTTTGTATTTGAAAATCGCCAAATTAACAAATAACGAAAAGAAAACCTACTACGCGCTAATGTCGTATATCCTTATCCGATATACAGGCAAAGCGCGGCTATACGGTTTATTTTCGTTAGGCGTTTGGCGATGCCTCAAATACTTAAACCTATATAGTCCGCGCTTTTTCTATGCGGTTAAAATAACACTTACTTCGGGCGGTGGGTACAAAGGTATCAAAAATCGATGAAGATGCTAATTTATTTCTTGCTACTTTCTGCGTCGGTGGTAATGTTGTCCGGGTGTTCCTCTGAAACAAACGAGCCGGAAGAACAAAATTACGTTAGCACAACCGTAAGGGCTTCCGCCTATTTTAGCGAAGTTGGCAGTACTGAGCAACTGAATACTATTTATGTAGGTCGTACTTATTCCGTGAACTTCTCGCCGTATTGTAATGCTGATGCGGAAATGCTGAAACAGATAAACGGTTCTGTCGAAGAAGTAGCCTACTTCCTTGATACTCCTTATGTCGGCAATGAATGTATAGGCGTTTCCACTACGCAACCTTTTACAATCCAATACACGCCGCAAAAGCCCGGTCAATGCAAACTAAGCACTACTTTTACTATATCCCCTAATGACCATAACCAATGGGTCGAAGTTGAAAGTATCGTAGAAGTAATAAACCCGGAATAATGGAAGCCTATTTGTTTTATTTCGCCGGTGCGTGCTTTGGCGTTTTCTTTATTTCTCTTGTGGTCGCATTCCTAACAAAACCATATCGCCAACGCAAAATAAAACAATCGGGTAATAAAGAAGCCGTAAACAATGCCGGTATTATCCGGGCGCGTCTTGTTGTACATAAATTGAAGCTATCCGGTCTTGAACGGCAAACAAAGTGGCTCAATGAACAGGAGGAAAAGCACAAATCAGAAAGCAAAGTATCATCTTAATACGTTGAGTAGTTTTTGCTATTGCTATTTCCCTTTGGTGTCTAATGGGGCTATTTAGTTATTCCCGTACCTCTTGCGCTGTTACTGTTTGTTTACGTTTGCCTATGCTATTCCCTATGTTTTTGCTTTGGCTTAAAATCGTGGTTTTGTTTTGTCCGTAGTAATCCGTACTTTTGTTGCTGAACAACAGATTAAAGCGTATGGAAGAAGAAAATAAAATCACGCCGGAAGAAGCCTTTTTTAAGACGAAATCCGAATTAGAACAAAAGTTAGTTGCCCAACTGAAAGAATTTGCCGGAATGTTTTCAACATCGGTTGTCTTTAAGTGTAACGTAGAAGTTCAATCTATTTTCACCAATACCGGGCAGCTTGTCGAAACCCGCATTTCCCGTGTGGAAGTGGAAACCAAAATAGCGCAATAATGGATAACGTAACCGAAGCATTAAGGAAAGGCAATAGGGCGTATAACTCAGCTTATACTCTCGCCGCTCGTTTGGCTCTAAAAGAAGCCGTAAAAGATATGTTTGCCAAACCTTCGCCTGTTGAAATTATAGGCATTCTTCTTTCTCGTGCCGAACGCTCAAATGGAAAGAAACGGCGTGAAGCGTTGGCAATGCTTGATAAGTATGTAACCGATACCTATCCGCCCGTCAAAGGTGCGCCGCTTCCGTCGGCTGAACTTGAACGGGAAAACAATTATTCCAATGTCCGTTATACAAAAGGGAGGAACTATGAACTATAAAAACTTGATAGGCAAAACCGTTTTTGACTTCTGCAATGATGCCGAAATCCTTGCCAAAGTAACCGGGTTTTCCGCTCCGTTGGAAAGCAAAGAATACATAGAAGGCTGTGCGCCGGTAGTTCATGCCCAAATGCTGCAAAATTTGGCTATTGAAACCAAAGATAATGAACTTTACAAGGCTGCAAAAAGGTATGAGGATGAATGTTGGAAAGAACAATACAGCCAATCGCAAGAGGATGGGTGTATAATTGACTAAACCGGGAAAGGGGCAAATTACCCCTTTCTTTTATGCCAAATATCCGTTTTTCTTCAACCATTTAACCATTTGTTCTTCCCGGCTTTCCTTTACCCAATCTCCGTTTATGTTCATATAAACTCTTCCCTTAGTTGTCCTTATAGCTTTTAATAGGCTGTTTAGCTCCGAAGCCTTTATTTTCTTTCCGTCCAGCCGTTTAAGTCCTCCATCTATAAGACCTTGTTTTAGCCCGGTTGCTTGGTCTGAGTAAACTTCGTTAAACAAATTCTTCCTAACGGTCGCCAATGCCTTATCAGCGTTAAGTCCCAATTCCCTAATTACCAAATCGTAGTTATTAACCATGTCGTTATAGCCTGTTGAATTGCAGTTGCTTATGAATTGCGCTTGCGGCGTTTCTTTGCAGCCCAATACCCGGTAAAACTCCGGCAAAGACTTTCGCGCTACAAACTCGTTGGCTAATTCCATAAATGCCCTTTGCGTATCTGTTAAATACATGTTCCCTCGCTTGTTCCTGTTGTGCGTAATCTCGTGCCAAAATGTAGCCATCGCGTCGGCTTCAAGTTCTGTAATCTCTGCCGATTTTCCTTGCCCGATTTTGCCTAATGCTGATTTAACCCGTGCAAGCCTATCCGTTGTTAGGTAGGTTCTGCCGTCCATCCACGTAGAGCCGTTATTACCCTTATGCGTTTCTACGCCTAATTTAAGGTCGCCGTTCTCAAACCATTTTTCGGTAAGCCCGTCGTTTATCTCCTTGAAAGTCTTATCTACCTGTGCTTCGGTAGTGTAATCTTTAAGTAGTGCCTTATGTGGCTTATCTCCGCTTTTGGCTTCTTCCTCCTTCGCCTTTGCCAGCTTAGCCAAAGCGTCTTTTACCGCCTGTTTCAAGCGGCTAATACAATCGCCGTAGTACCTTTTTGTTGAAGATGCGTTGTCCTGCAAAATCTTTGAGAACTCGTTCTGTATATCCGAATACCCTTTTAGGCTTACCGTAATAACTCGGCTTAGTTCGTTCTGCGCATCGTGCCATTTGTCTAAATTGCCGTCCATGACATCTCTAACCTTTTCTATTTCGGATTCCAATGCTTCCCGGTTTCCTGCGGTTCTAAGCGCGTCAATGTTTGACATATCGCCGCCCAAAGCGTATGCCCAACGTTTGAGGTAGTTTATTTCCCTGTCAAATTCCGTACACGGTTTTACGTTGTTCATCGTCTTTGTCGGTATGTTTGCGTTTAGTCCGCCTTCTATCTTACCACCTTTGAAATTATCCCGAATGTAGTAGGGCATAGACTTCCAGCCCTTAGCTCGTTCCTTAATACTGTCTATGTATTCCCGGAACTTAGCCGGTACGTCCGTAATGGTACGGCGTGATGGCAAACTTTCATAATGCGCTTTCCTAACAATCGCTTTAAGCCTGTTCGCCCTGTCTTGGTTATATTCGTCGTAGTCCGACAAAATAGGCACAACAAAGCAACGGCATTGCGGATGCCAACCTGTAAACTTGAACGTCTTAGGGTAATCCCCCCATAGTTCGTCGCAAATATCTACAAGCGGAATTTTTTCCCCTTTGCTGTTTGTCGTTGTGTGGTTGTTGCTCAGCATGACGCGCAAGCCTACAACAAAGTCCAACTTCTGCCATCTTAAAAACTCGCTTTCCCGGTATGCCATGTTTACCTCCGTCCGTGCCAACCTCTGCGCGTTCTTTGCCGAAGAACGGTAAACGCCTTGTCCGGGATGGTATAGCTTAGCCGCCTTGCTCAAACGCAAGTTTCCGCCTTTGTCGCGCACACGCCTATAAAGTCTGTGCGGTTCTTGGAGGTAGCTGCGCAAATCCCGGCTTAATTCCTGTGCGCTCTTGCCTTCCCCTAACGCTACGTCTATGCCCAATTCCATAGCGTCTTTCAATTCTCCGGCGTACTTCCATACCCTCTCGCTTAATCCCAATCCCTCAACCTTACGGCGTTGGAACGTGCTAAGTGCTTCGAGGTTTCGGCTTTGGTATTGCTCTACTTCTTCTTTGGTCAGTTTGGCTGTGCGTAGTATTGCGGCTATAAAAGCGTCGTTCTTTTTGCAAGCTGCCAACCATTCGGCTTTTGTCCCGGTCGTAATGACGGCTTCCATTTTACCGACAAGCCGGGTTAATATCCCTTGCGCTTGTTTCTTTGTCTTCGGCAGCTTATCGAATGAAAACGCGGCTTCCGTTTCTTCCATTCCTGCGCCAATACGCGCAAACTCATCGCAAGCCGTATTGTATAGCCGTTCAATCTGCCGGGCGTAACGTTCCGTTGCCGCGTAATGTTCCGCGTCAAATCCTCGAAGCTGCGCTATTATGCTGTTTTCTTTGTCGGGCATAGTTATTTTTCTAAGATTTGGCGTTTAGGCGCGTCTTATTCCCTTGTGGTATATTTACTCACATCAGTAGTTAAAACGCTCCAAAAACGCCTAATTTGTATTATATTGATGCTTACAATAATTTTTTGGAGTATATAGACATCAGCAAGAATACTAAGGTCACTACCCTGAGTGTGCTCGGCAATCCTGGGTCCGGAGATGAACATGACAGGATCTTCACCATTTATGTCTGGTCTGGTTTCGATGCCAATTTTCCACCAGCCGGCTTT
>ENA-OPSA01000174-OPSA01000174.1-human-gut-metagenome-genome-assembly--contig:-NODE-174-length-10642-cov-14.604421_pt1 | contig 10642 bp, 8 predicted proteins | sample MGYA00241804_ERZ501899 | MGnify/ENA primary metagenome ERZ501899 (study PRJEB25962, sample SAMEA2042110) | human gut metagenome | biome: human gut; feature: human-associated habitat; material: faeces...
CAAAAGGCTGTTCTTTCGATTGCCGGTGCAAAGATACAACATTTTCGGGCAGAATACAAGCTTTTACCCTAACTTTCTATGTAAGAAAGGCTATAAGTAGCTGTAATACAATAAGTTCTGTTGATTTTCTATCTGAACTTTATTGCAAATAATAAAAAAACGCAGAAAAAAAGTACAATGGAGAACAAAGAAAGGCAAAAGCGGTCATTTCCGGTCATGGTCATTTTCGGTCATTTTCAAAATGAGTTGGGTCATTTTGAGCTATAGTAAATATAAATATTATTTATATTATACTATAGATGACCTTTTTCTCCCCCGAAACGAAAATGACCGGAAATGACCATGACCGAAAATGACCGGAATATAATCCTCATAGTGATGGGAGATAATAATTTATTAGATGCGCTAAAGTGTTGGTTATTAATGTTATATATGATTTGTATGTAGTCTTGCTATAATTGTGTACGTATAAAATAATCTACATTCATCAGGCTCATATTTGTACCTTATTGTTCTTCTTTTGCCCTTTTTCTACCTGTCATTTCTTCTATTTTTGTCAAAAATACCTACCTTTGGAGCATGATTTCACGTCCGAGGAGGGGCATTTTTTGCCCATACTAGAGGGGGTAAAACATCTTCCTAACCTCCATATTTTGCATTTTTCCGTTAAATAACGTGATAAAATTCTTGGGTTTGCCAACTTTTTATTATCTTTGCTAGCAATTAACAAATTATTGACGTAGCAATAGTCTGGAAAGCTAGAAACTACATAATAACAGTACTAAGATGAAAAGGTGTAACTTCTTGACGTACAAAGCTTTAGGGGGGGTAATTTTGCTCAGGCAAAGTTAGCCCAATATCATCATGTTCTTATCCGCAGGCGAATATTATCTTATTTTTATATGATAATAGTCGCTTTTTTTATGCTTTCTTCCACCGCCTGTTCTAGCGACGAAGAAACAGAAAAATCAGAGGCTTTTGATTACGAAACCACATTTTTAGCCCACGAATGGCAGATTTCAGCCCTTTATCAGCGCGTTGGAAGTATCTTTATCGACGTAAAAGAGGCTCCTTTGTTCTGCAGTTTCACCTCAGATGCTATTTCTTTCTCCGAAACGACGGAAGTGAACCACTTCGACGAAGGCGGTAAAATAACCCAGACTACCACCGAAAACGTTGCTTGCGGTAATTACACCTATTTAATAAAGGAGAACAAAATACAGATAGATAATCAGATATTCACCATTACGGACAACAACGGGACCCTCGTTCTGCAGAATGAGGACTGGAAGCTTGTGCTCGTAGAAAAATAAACATGTTATGGCTAAGAAACAAGATACAATCAGCATTGGTTTTGAAGAGAAAATATGGAAGGCTGCCGATATTCTGAGAGGCAACATTGACGCCGCTCAGTATAAAGGAGTTGTACTTGAACTTATCTTTCTGAAATACATCAGCGACCGCTTCGACCAGAAGTTTCAGGAGCTGCAGGGCGACGAATACGCCGACCCGGAAGATAAGGACGAATACACCGCCGAGAACATCTTCTTCGTGCCTGCTGAAGCCCGATGGAGCAAGATTAGTGCAGCTGCCCGCACACCAGAAATTGGCATTGTGATAGATGAAGCGTTGGTAGCGATAGAACGTGAAAACGAAAGACTGAAGGGTATTCTGACCAAAAACTTCGCTCGTCCGGAACTTGACAAGCGCCGTCTCGGTGATGTTGTAGAGCTCTTTACGAATATTGAAATGCAAGATGCAAGTGAGGAAAATGACGTGTTGGGTAGAACTTATGAATACTGCCTTCAGAAGTTTGCTTCACTTGAAGGTAAAAATGCTGGCGAGTTCTATACGCCTTCCTGCATTGTCCGCACGCTGGTAGAGATTCTGGAACCTTATGAGGGTAGAGTCTTTGACCCTTGCTGTGGTTCGGGCGGTATGTTTGTGCAAAGCGCCAAGTTCATCAAGCGTCATCAGGGTAATCTTCGCAAGATTAGTATCTATGGACAGGAAAGCAACCCTGAGACATGGAAGATTGCGCACATGAACCTTGCCATCCATGGTTTGGAAGCGAATCTGGGTAGTGTATATGCTGACAGTTTCTTCGATGATCAGCACCCTACATTGAAGGCAGATTTTGTTCTTGCCAATCCTCCTTTTAATAAAAATGAATGGGGACAGAGTGCGCTTCAGGAAGACGTGCGCTGGCAGTATGGTTTGCCACCAGCTGGCAACGCCAACTTTGCGTGGATGCAGCACATGATTCACCATCTGGCACCAAACGGAAAGATAGGTTTGGTTCTGGCGAATGGTGCGCTTTCGAGTCAGAGTGGCGGCGAGGGACAGATTCGCCAAGCCATCATCGAAGCCGACCTGGTAGAGGGAATCGTGGCATTGCCTTCGCAGCTGTTCTACAGTACGGGTATTCCTGTAAGTCTTTGGTTTATCAGCCGCAACAAGGCGCAGAAGGGCAAGACCGTGTTTATCGACGCCCGCAATCTGGGCACGATGGTTACTCGCAAATTGCGTGAGCTGATGCCTGATACGGATATTAAGAAAATCTCTGACACCTTCCATGCTTTCCAGCAGGGAACGCTGGAGGATGAAAAGGGCTTCTGTGCCGTATGCACCACCGAGCAGATTGCTGCTCAGGACTTCATCCTGACTCCTGGCAGATACGTAGGAATCGCCGAAGACGAAGGCGACGGAGTGCCTTTCGAGGAGAAAATGACGAATCTCACCGGAGAGCTGAAGCAGCTGTTTGAGGAAAGCAAGAAGCAGGAAGAGGAGATCAGATTGCAGTTGAAGAAAATTGGATGGGAGGTGTAAAGTATGGAGTGGAAGCATTATAAAATGGATGAACTGATTGAAGAAATCTCCATGGGACCTTTTGGCTCTGATGTCAAAAAAGAATTCTATGTTGATAATGGTGTTCCAATCCTCAACGGTTCAAATTTACAAGGCTTTAAGCTTCAAGAAGATAGCTTTGGCTATTTGACAAAGGAAAAGGCAGATTCTCTTAAGAAATGTAATGCTCATAGAGGAGATATTATAGTAACTCATAGAGGAACATTAGGACAGATAGTTTATGTTCCTGTTGATTCGAAATATGACAGATATGTTATTTCGCAAAGTCAATTTCGCTTTCGTTGTAAAGCAGATCTTGTTGATGTTCAATATCTCGTTTATTATTTTCACACAAGAGAAGGTCAGTATAAGATACTAGCAAATGCTTCGCAAGTAGGAGTACCTGCTTTAGCAAGAGCAACATCTACTTTTAGATTAATAGATATTAAGCTGCCTCCGCTAGACGATCAGCGCCGCATAGCCTCCATCCTTTCTTCTCTCGACCGGAAGATAGAGTTGAACAACAAGATCAATGCTGATTTGGAGGAGATGGCGCAGGCTATTTTCAAGAATTGGTTCGTTGACTTTGAACCTTTTAAGGATGGTAAGTTCGTGGATAGTGAATTGGGAATGATTCCGGAAGGATGGAAAGTAGGAACGCTTGGGGAGCTATGCAATTTTAAGCGAGGCAAAAACTTGCTCACAAAGAATGCTATTGATGAAGGTATTCCTGTTGTTGCAGGAGGTTTAGAACCTTCTTGCTATCATAATGTAGCGAACACTGGAGCACCTGTAATTACTGTAAGTGGTTCTGGAGCAAATGCGGGTTTCATGAGAATGTATCATGTTCCTGTCTGGGCTTCAGACTGTTCATTTATAGATATTTCGTGTGAGAATTTCTATTTTGTGTATTGCTTCTTAAAGGTGAACTCTAAATTATTAAAGCATGCGCAAACAGGTGCTGTTCAACCTCATGTAAAGCCATCGGATATTCATGACTTTGAATTGGTTATCCCTGATAAGGAAAGCATATATGATTTTCAAGATAAGGTAAAACCTTTCTTTGATAAAATTGCTTTAATCCAGAAGGAGAACTCCCGCCTCTCCCTTCTCCGCGACACCCTTCTCCCTCGCTTAATGTCAGGCGAGCTGGAAGTCCCGGAATAAGAAGAGCAACGAAAGAAAATAACGAGAAAGAAAATATAAAATATTAACATTATGGCAGACGACAAGAAATTCACCGAAGACGCATACGAGCAAACGCTCATTGCCCTGTTCCGCGACGAACTCGGCTATGCGTACGAATGTGGCTACGAGGTGGAGCGCGACTATAAGGAGCCCTTCTATCGTGCCGATTTGGTCGCCTCGATGCGACGGCTTAATCCTCAACTGCCAGCCGATGCAATGGATGAAGGAATCAAGCAAATCACCAACATCAGCATCGGTACTTTAGAACAGAACAACGAGCAGTTTACACTCTGGATGCAAAACGGTCTGGAGGTGGGATTCCTGCAAGATGGCGAAGAACGAACAGCCCTGATGAAGCTCATCGACTTCGACCATCCCGAAAGAAACCTCTTCAAGGTGGTGAACCAGTGGAGAGTAGAAGAGTATAAGAACAAGCGCTGCGACATGGTGGTGATGGTCAACGGATTGCCCCTCGTGGTGGTGGAGCTGAAAAGCGCCATTTCCGAAGACGCAACCATCGACGACGCCTACAAGCAGATCAAGAACTATCAGCAGAGCATTCCAAGCCTCTTCAGCTACAACGCCTTCAACGTAATCAGCGACATGAGCGAGACCCGTGCCGGAACCATCACCGCCAAGCAAGAACGCTACATGGAATGGAAGACCGTGGACGGCTCATACGAGTCAACCCTCTTTGCCGACTATCGCACCTTCTTCCTAGGCATGTTCCAGCAGCAGCGACTGCTCGACATTCTGCAGAACTTCATCTGCTTCGACAAGAACCAGGGCAAATACGCCAAGATTCTCACCGCCTACCACCAGTACTACGCCGTGGGCAAAGCCCTGCAGCGCACCCGTACGGCAGTGGAAGGCAACGGAAAAATCGGTGTGTTCTGGCACACGCAGGGTTCGGGCAAGAGTCTCTCCATGGTGTTCTACGCCCACCAGCTGGTGCAGCGGTTGCCCGAAGTAACCATCGTGGTGGTAACCGACCGCAAGGACCTCGACAACCAGCTCTTCGGTCAGTTCTGCCGCTGCCAGGACTTCCTTCGTCAGGAACCACAGAACGCCCAGAGCCGTGAAGACCTGGGCAATCTGCTGCGTAACCGAAAGAGTGGCGGAATCATCTTCACCACCATTCAGAAGTTTGAAGAAGGCGACTCGGCACTCTCCACCCGCCGCAACATCATCGTGATGACCGACGAGGCGCACCGCTCGCAATACGGCGATGAGCACTGGGACAACAAGAGTCTGACGATGAAGAAGGGATTCAGCCAGAAGATGAGAGAAGCCCTGCCAGGTGCCTCATTTATCGGCTTCACAGGAACGCCTATCAGCGACCGCGACAGAGACACGGAGGAAGTATTCGGCAACTACATCGACGTTTACGACATGAGTCAGGCGGTGGACGATGGAGCCACCCGTCCGGTCTATTACGAGAGCCGTGTGGTGAACCTGAACCTCGACGAAGACACGATGAACCTGCTGAACGATGAGTTCGACAACCTAGCCGATGAGGGAGCCACCGAGGAGCAGATCAGGCAGGCAAAGCAGGAGCATAGCCGGCTGGAAGTGCTCCTGGGTGAAGACGCCACCATCGACACACTGGTAAGGGACATCATCCAGCACTACGAGCAGAACCGTGCGCAGGAACTCACCGGCAAGGCAATGATCGTGGCGCTGACCCGAAGCATCGCCATCAAAATCTACCGCAAGATGCTGGAGCTTCGCCCCGGGTGGACGGAGAAGGTAAAGGTAGTGATGAGCGGTTCGAACCAGGACCCCGAAGACTGGCAGCCGATTATCGGCAACGAAGCCTACAAAAAGGAACTGGCAAGAAAATTCAAGGACAACGACGATGAGATGAAAATCGCCATCGTAAGAGATATGTGGCTCACGGGCTTCGATGTTCCGTCGCTCGCCACCATGTACGTATATAAGCCGATGAGCGGTCATAACCTGATGCAGGCAATAGCCCGTGTGAACCGAGTGTTCCCGGGCAAGGAAGGCGGACTGATAGTGGATTACGTAGGCATTGCGCAGGCGCTGAAGAGTGCCATGCAGCAGTACACCAACCGTGACCGCCGCCGCTTCGGAGACCCAGACATCGCCAAGACCGCCCTGGTGAAATGGAAGGAAGAGATGGAAATCTGCCGAGACCAGCTTCATGGTTTCGACTATTCCGGCTTCTTCGAACAGGACAACTCGAAGCGGGCACTCGCCATTACGAGCGGAGCCAACTTCCTGAGTTCTCCAGCCATGGTTCAGCGCAAGAAGAATTTCATGGAGCACAGCAATCTGCTTCACAACGCCACCACGCTCTGCCGTTCGCTTCTGAATGAGCAGCAGAAGGCGGAGGTGTGCTATATGGATGCGTTGCGCGTGATGATGCTCAAACTCTCGCAGAAGGGCAAGATCAGCCGCCATGAAATCAACGAGCGCATCGGTGAGCTGCTCCGTCAGAGTGTGAAGACCGACGGAGTCATCAATCTCTTCGGCGACCGCCAGATAGAGTTCTCGCTCTTCGACGACGCCTTCATCCAGGAGGTGAAGAACATGAAGGAGCGCAACCTGGCTGTGGAACTGCTCACCAAACTGATGAAAGAGAAAATCAAGCAGCAGCAGAAGACCAACGTGGTTCAGAGCGACCTCTTCTCCGACATGCTCAGCCAGAGTCTCTCCAACTATCTGAAGGGCTTGCTCACCAACGAGGAAGTGATAGAGGAACTGTTGAAGATGGCTCAGCAGATGAAGCAGGCAGAGGCAGAGGGCAACGACCTGGGACTTTCGCCCGAGGAGAAGGCATTCTATGATGCGCTCTCCACGCCCGAAGGAGTGCGGCAGGCTTACTCTGACGAGGAGTTTGTGGCACTGACCAGGGAACTGACGGAAGTCTTGCACCGCAACCGCACCATCGACTGGAACCGGAAGGAATCGGCGAGAGCGAAGATGCGAGTGATGGTGAAGCGACTGCTCAAGAAGTATAAGTATCCACCAGAGGGTGCAGAAAAGGCGCTGGAAACTGTGATGCGCCAATGCGACCACTGGGCGGATGATGAAGAAAACGTAGTATAAACCCTTTAAAATTTGAAGTAAGAAACAGAAAGTAAACAAGAAAAATAACATATAGATATTGACGCTGATTATCTGCACTTCTACAGTATTTAGAACCTGCAAAATTCAAAAACGACAAGAAGAAGGTGACAGCAAGGCGTCCACTCCTCTACGGCGTGGGCAGTACTTGTTTGTACCTTGTCGTAGGTTCTTGCAGGTACCTTAATACTGGTACTTACAGGGAACCCCATGCCGCTTATTTAAACAACATAACAAATCAAACCTAGAAAAAGAATATGCAGACAGAGGAACAAGATGAGCAACTGACATTGCTGGAAGATAAAGCCGCCCGATTCAAATTCAGCTTTCGCCTTTTGGGCAAAGAAGAAGTGGAAACAAACAAAGAGGAAGTAATAACAGCCTGGAAACTAATCTTGCGTAATTATGTGAGAGATATTTTCGATTTACTGAATTTGTTGAAAGAAAATATTGCATGGTCTTTGCTGGATGATAAGAAAGAGCGATTCTATCAGGTTAAGATAGAATTGGAACCTATGCTTACCAACTATAAAGACTATGAAGGAGAAGAAATGCGCAAAATGATCAATGACATCATCCTCATGCTTGATGAGGGATTTCATGGTTTCAGACAATCCTTCATCAGTGAAACCTATTACGAAGACCTGTTCCGGAAGGTACTGAAACGTTATCGTGAGGAAAATGAGGAGAGATTGGAGCTAATCTACATGCAGGACAGCCAGGATGAAGCGCTTATCTATCCTGATGCTACCCAGTTGAAGAATACCATTGTCGTAGAACGGGCTAATATTCTTTTCGCTTGCCGATTCGGACAGGTATTTCACAACAATGGCAGGAATATCAAACTGATTGTTGCTTATATTCTGGAACAGAAAGAACAGACCTACAACGATATTTACGATTTTCTCGATAAGTATCTTTCTTATCAGATTGCCAAGGAGCATAGCAGAATGAAGGTTGAAGCCATATTCAAGAACATCGCATTCAAGGAGAATGTGGATGTAGACAAGCTGATGCTTAAACTTAAAGACTTAATCGAAGACAAAACGCTCAACGCCCAGAAACATTGGTTTATTGTTTATAAGGTTTTCTTCAACAAGAATTGGCTGAAGAAGTCAACTCAGCGTCTTTTCATTGACCAGATCAATTCTGCATTCAGTACCTTACTAAAATGTTCTACGGCCGATTTTCATGAGATAAATTCTTATTTCAAGCAAAATGACTATAATGAATGGACACTTGCTGATTGTGATGCGCCACAATGTTGTGACATTTACAGAGAGATTGCTGACAAGTTGGATGATGAATTTCAAGACGCCAAGTATGCTAAGCCGGGAACGGTGATAAATACAAAAAGAGTGGAAAAGTTCAGATAGTATCCCCCAATAGTATCCCCTAAAAATATAAACTATATCCCCCACATCCCCCAAACGGATTCGTGGAGGATTTTTTTTGCTTTTACGTTTGGAAATCATTATATCTTTGCAGCGTCGAAGAAACAAGACAACGCTGAAATGGTTTGGTGCTCTTGAAAACCTCTTCGTGCATTATATAATATGTATACTCAGATTATGAGAGTGGTGCAGCAGGGCGAGACCTTCGCTGTGCAGAGTCAGAAAAGTGAGAACGGACAGATGATGAAATGCAACATCGTTCTCCAGGAGATGGGCGGCAAGTATGAGAACCAGTACGCTGCGGCAATGTTGGGCAATATGGCGCAATGTAAGTATGCTCCGGGCGAACTGGTGGCTGTTACGCTCCGGTTTACTACCCATGAGCACAATGGTCAGGTTTATCAGGATATTCTGGTTACGGACATTGAAAAGGTAAAGGGGTAAAGCTTGATATTTTAAAGCTTTTGCCCTTACAGGGCGACAAGTTTGCGTCCATAATAACCCAGGGCGCTGCCCTGGGCTAGGAGCTTCTGCCCTTTCAGGGCGTTTGGGGCTTACTTGCGAAATTTCAGTTATTAATGTTTCCTTGCAAAATCTTTCAGCAATTTGAACTTTAATATCTTCATAATCGTTTATTTTTGCTGCAAAAATAGCGAAAAGTTCTCGATACAGAGAACTTTTCGCAAGAAAAGAAATAAATGTTTGCAATATTTAACTTATACGTACAGAAATCTCTTGCAGATATGAAAATAAAACCGTAACTTTGCGCTATAGAATTTTAAAACAGATGGTTATGAAGTACTTAGATCCCAAGGCAGACCTTACGTTCAAGAAGATATTCGGCAATCATCCCGATCGATTGAAAAACCTTCTGAATAATCTTCAGTCACTCAATGAAGATGAACTGATACAACAGCAACAATATCTGCCGACAACAGAAGAACTGGAGATTTCCGGCTTTACAGATGCCGAGCTCCGTGCCTATGACAAGTTTTGGGATTCGGTAAGTGTTGAAAGAACCCTTCTGGATGACAGATATCAGAAAGGAATGGAAGAAGGCATGGAAAAAGGCAGAACTGAAGGCATCGAAGAAGGTATGTCCCAGCGAAGTCTTGAAATTGCCAGAAAGATGCTGGCACATGGTATGGATGAAACGTCTATCATGGATATGACGGGGCTGACGGCAGAGGAGATAAAACTGCTGAAAGCGGAGATGTAGATTACGAATATCATCATATAATTAAGGGTCTATACGCCACCTGTTCATCGTGGCATATAGACCCCCTTGTATTTTGCCGTTAGGCGTTATCATGACTGTTACATAATACCAGTCTTCTTCCAATTCTGGTCTACCTGTGTCACCTTTTCCTTGCTGTATAGTCGAGGCTGCAAGAAGAGCGCAAGAGGTGATATTTACCACCTGCATCTCTGGCTTTGTATATTCTTTCTTTTTCATATCCTTTTGATTTTAAAATTCTTTACTTAACCATGATTTTATAAGTCTTGCTGCCACGTTTCACGATGTTCAGACCCTTCTGCAGACCATTGGTACGACGACCATTTGCATCATAGTATTCTGCATTGGCATCGTTGCTGATAGCGTTGAGGTTGTCAATGGCAGTAGTGCCATCACCCTTTCCGATGCTCAGCATGGCTGCTCTTGCATGAGATGCTGAGGCAGGATGGATGTATGCACGCATCGGTTTGATGCCCACGCCATTGCCATCATTCAAGTCAGAGACACGCCAGAACTTATTCTTACCAATGATGTAGTCGTATTCTGCAAGACCCTTATTGTCTTTGCCGCCAATCTTGGTGAATGAACCTACGAGGTAGACATCTGAGGCAGTTTCTGCTACTGGCTCAGTAACGTTTGTTCCATCTACTGGCTCAATAACGATGCCTACATTTTGTACAGAAATGCTGAGTGTCTGCTCGTTCTCATTCATCTTGAAGAGCACTGGAGTGCCAGCAGGGATTATGCCCTCTTCGCAACTCTCAAGGGTGATGCAATCATTATCATTGTCAATACCTGTGAGACGATAGAACTTACATTCTGTTTCCATGCTCTGGTCAATGGCGAAAGGCAAGCAGAGCGTTCCCCAGGTAGAACCTTCAGG
>ENA-OPSA01000177-OPSA01000177.1-human-gut-metagenome-genome-assembly--contig:-NODE-177-length-10406-cov-11.402666_pt1 | contig 10406 bp, 10 predicted proteins | sample MGYA00241804_ERZ501899 | MGnify/ENA primary metagenome ERZ501899 (study PRJEB25962, sample SAMEA2042110) | human gut metagenome | biome: human gut; feature: human-associated habitat; material: faeces...
CGAGAAGTTTGCCAAGCACATCACCTCTCATGGCAGTGTTTATTCGAGAGCCGACATCAGCGCCATCCTCTACATTGCCGTAGACTGCATGCGTGAGATGTTGCTTGAGGGCAAGAAAATCCGTCTGGGCGATCTCGGTGATTTCTCTCTCCTTCTCACCTCAAAAGGTGCCGAGGATGCCGACAAGTTCACCGCACAGAACATCACCGGTGTGAAGGTTCAGTGGGAGCCTGGTCAGGAGTTCAAGAACCTTCGCGATGACGCCGAGTTCAACCTCGTAGCCAGCCGCAGTGCTCAGGCAGCCGTTATCAAGGCGATTAAGGAGGGTAAGACCAACGTTGACCTCAACGCCCCAACTACTCCGGATAATACGCCAGGCGGTTCTACCCCAGGTGGTTCAAACACCGGTCAGACCGGCAGCGAAGGCCAAGGCTCTGAATCAGGCGGCGGCACTACCGGCAAGGACGATACTGGCGACGGCCTTGAATAGCCCAAGGATAGACTGGCTAGGGTGCTAGCCCCTAGCCCAGCCTATCCGCCCACAAAAAATTCAACATTCAACACTCAACATTCAACATTCAAAAAAGATGAAAGCGAACACTTGGAAAACAATTCTTCAGATAGCCATCAGCATACTGACCGCTATCGCTACTACGCTCGGAGTAACGAGCTGCATGGGATAAAGAAAACTGAGAAATCCGGTCATTAAGTTCATGGTCATTAAGGATTTCCAAATAAAGTTAAAGGGAAATGAGTAAAAAATCATCTTTTTTTTTGCTCATTTTCCTTTTTTTTTATTATCTTTGCCTTAAAAATTAATAATTGAACTTTCGCATGTGGTTCAAGTACGGGCTGAAGGCCCAAAAGCTCCTAGTTCAGGGCGTATGGGCGAAACTTGAATAAATGAAAAAATATATAGATGAAAAAGAATATTATAAATATAGATGCACATGTCATAGATGATATCAGAACCATCATCACAAGGGCAAGAAACAAGGCGTATCAATCTATCAACGAAACCCTGATACGCTCAAACTGGGAAATCGGCAAACGTATTGTTGAAGAAGAGCAGCTTGGCAAGCAGCGTGCTGATTATGGAATACAGCTCATCAAGTCCATATCTCAGCAGTTGACAACAGAGTTCGGCTCCGGCTATGGTGTTCGTAACCTTGCCTATTTCAAGCAATTATACCAATATTTTCCTGATTGGGAGATTTTGCACGCGCGCGTGCAAAATCTTACTTGGACTCATCTAAAGAGTATTCTAAGAGTTACAGATGCAGAAGCTCGTCTATGGTATTTAAAGGAATCGTCAGAGCAAATGTGGAGCACAAGAACCCTCGACCGCAATGTTGCCTCACAATACTACTATCGACTCCTGCAAACCAGCAATGAGCACAAAGATGAGGTAGAGAACGAGATGAAAACCCTTACAAAAGGATACGCAGACTCACCTGCCATGTTCATCAAGTCGCCAATGGTGACAGAATTCCTGGGCTTATCCCGAGATATGAGCTTCTCGGAAAGCGAATTGGAGAGTGCCATCATCACCCATCTTCAGAAATTTCTGATGGAGATGGGCAAAGGCTATGCCTTCGTAGAGCGACAGCAGCACATCATCACCGATACCCAGGACTACTACATAGACCTGGTATTCTACAATTACCTGATGAAATGTTTTGTACTGATCGACCTGAAGACGACCAAGATCACCCATCAGGACGTGGGACAAATGGATATGTATGTAAGAATGTATGATGAACTGAAACGCACGGAAGGCGACAATCCGACCATCGGCATACTACTCTGTTCGGAAACCAGCCAGGATATCGCAAGATTTTCCATCTTGCACGACAGCAAGCAATTATTTGCTTCAAAATATCTTACATATCTTCCTACAGAACAGCAACTTAAGGAAGAAATAGAAAAGCAGAAAGAAATATTTAGATTACAACATATAAGATGACTTTGTAAAAAGTTACGGAGAATATGAATTATCTCCGTAACTTTTTACATTTTCGGCTGATTTTACCGCTTCAGCGCTATGTTATAATTATAATATTTGCTGTTGCCCGTAATATCCTCCAGCACCTGGATGAAAGGAGGAAACTTCACACTCTCGTTGGCAGAAATGCCACGGGTTTCAAGAATCATCAGTTCGGAAACCGGCTCAAGAAACTCGTCGAGCTCGAAATACTGACCCTTCCAGATAAAACTCTTGCGATGCTTATGAATGCGCTGGCGGTAAGGGTCAGCCTGCTGAAGCATATTCTCGTAAAGATTGGCATTAATCTGTCGCTCGGTCTCAATCTGCTCATTGTCTGAAAGACGCTTCTTGGTGGTGTGAACATACACATACTTGCCTCCCTCGAAACCGCGACGGCGAAGACGAATCTCGCTGCCCGGCTCACCCGTAAGATAAGTCTGAACAATATCGCTGTCTATCGCATTAGGAACCTCGCCCGTCAACTTCACGATATATTTTCGCTCCTCCTCTATCGGCTGCGGAATGGCAAGCACATTGCTTATCTCCTTGAGCACACGGTTCAGCTTGTTGTTGAAATCTTCGTGGTTATTGATAACCCTGAGATGAGGATGACCCTTCCATGCAGAAACAATCTTCTTGTCCAACTCGCGCGCTATCTTCAGTCCTTCTTCATCGGCCTTCTCCAGGCGCTGCGCATTGTTGGCTGTAGTATAAAACTGCTCGGCACCATCAGCAGCACTCACCAGATGCAGCACAGCATCATAGCGGTCGCGAAGCTGGGCATCTGTATAACCCTCTTCAGAGATGATGCGGTGCCAGAAATCGGGAGTGAGATAGGTTGAAATATCCATCGTACCACGATCGCAGACGATGATGACCGGCTGCTGCAATGTTTCAGCCATACGCTGGAAACTGTCTTCCAGGTTGATCTGAGTCTGGAAAGTAGCCTTCTCGCCCTCGAAGAAAAAATCCTTGTTGGAGGTGAGATAATTCATGCCCGCCTGGGTGAACATGGTTGGAACCTCGGGAATGGTAAAGACCTTATAGCCGAGACTGGAGAAATGTTCAATCACCTTAACCATAGCGGTAGTCTTGCCCGCACAAGGTCCACCCGTCAGTACAATCTTCTTAATCTGATTCATATATCAAGTAAATATTTTTCGTTTCTTCTAATTGATGTTCTTTCCGGAGCATCTTATTTTCGGGTGCAAAGATAACAATAATTCTTCAAACGAAAGCAATAATTTATGCAAGAAAAGAAAAATATTGTATTTTTATTTTGATTTCTCATTGTTTTGATGTACCTTTGCAAAGAAAATGGCTCATTTCGAGCCATCGGAAACAAAAATATAACTATAAGATAAAAAATGGAAAAGATAAAGACATTAATTATAGGTAGCGGTCCTGCAGGATATACTGCTGCCATTTATGCCGGCAGAGCCAACCTGCAGCCAGTACTCTATTCAGGTATGCAACCGGGCGGACAGCTCACCATCACCACAGAGGTAGAAAACTTTCCGGGCTATCCTAACGGCGTAGACGGAACACAGATGATGATGGACATGAAGGAACAGGCAGCCCGATTCGGAGCCGAAATGAGAGACGGAAGCATCGTGAAGGCAGATTTCAGCTCACGCCCATTTCATCTTACAGATGAGCGCGACAACGAGATTGAGGCAGAAACCGTGATCATCGCCACAGGTGCATCTGCCAAATATCTGGGTCTTGCCGATGAAGAGAAATATCGCGGACAGGGCGTTTCAGCCTGCGCTACCTGTGACGGATTCTTCTACCGCAAGCGCACCGTAGCCGTAGTGGGCGGTGGCGATACAGCCTGCGAAGAGGCTATGTATCTATCCGGACTTGCCAAGAAGGTTTACATGATTGTGCGCAAGCCTTATCTCCGTGCTTCAGAAATCATGCAGCAGCGTGTAAAGAACAAGGAGAACATCGAGATTCTGTTCGAAACCAATACGCTGGGACTCTTCGGCGATAACGGCGTAGAAGGTGCTCATCTCGTGCGCCACAAGGGCGAAGCCAACGAAGAGAAGTTTGACATCAGCATCGACGGATTCTTCCTGGCTATCGGCCATAAACCTAACACCGACCTCTTCAAGGGACAGATAGATCTCGACGAGCAGGGCTTTATCAAGGTTGTGCCAGGTACTGCCACCACCAACATTCCGGGTGTTTTCGCAGCAGGCGATGTGGCCGACCCAATCTACCGCCAGGGTGTTGTTGCCGCAGGCTCGGGAGCCAAGGCTGCCATCGAAGCCGACAGATTCCTGCAGCAACAGTAAAAACTATAGTATAAAATCCTATAAAGCGGGGTTAATATAGTTAAAAAATAACAGCAATATTTTGTCAGATGCAAAAAATGTATTACTTTTGCATCTGATAAAATAAAAAGGAAGATTGGCAGAGTGACCGAATGCGCTGGACTCGAAATCCGGTATACCCTCTTCCGGGTATCGGGGGTTTGAATCCCTCATCTTCCGCTAAGTTCCGCAATCAGGAACCGTCATTTTATAGTTTCATAAAAACAACTCGACATGAAAAAAATCATCATCCCCATATTTATGCTCCTCCCGCTGATGACTGCACAGGCCCAAACCGTGCTGACTGAAGAGCAGCAGCAGCTGGAACAGGCACAGAAACAGCTGGAAGCTGCCAAGAAGGCACTGGAAGTGGCTAAGATAAAAGCACAGGCTGCCAAACTGAAGGCTCAGGCCGACAGCATCAACGCTGCAAGCGCCAAGGCTGAAGCTAAGAAAAGCAATGCTACTGAGCCAGAACCTGCTGTAGTGAAGGAGCCAACCACACCAACCACGGGATGGGCGGTTCCTGTTACCGTAGCCGCTAAGCCAAAGGAGGCTGCCAAGCCTGCCAACAAGCTGGCAAATGGCACAACAGCCAAAGTGGACATGAAATATCTGGCAGGCGCCATCACATATAATGATGAAAACAAGATAGAATTCACACTCGATACGGATGCTAACGGGAAAACTGCCAAACAGATTTACGACATCGTATTAAAATACATGAGTGAACTGACACAGAACGAGCAGAACATAGCAAGCCGGGTAGCACTGGTAAACGATGCAGAACACGTCATCGCCAACACGATGGACGAATGGCTCGTCTTCAGCCAGTCATTCATCTCGCTCGACCGCACGGAATTCAAATACCAGCTGATAGCCAGGATTTCAGACAATCATCTGAATCTCTCGCTCTGCCGCATCATCTACAACTACGAGGAAGGAAGAAGCACCGGTTTCAAGGAACCTGCCGAAGAGGTAATCAGCGACAAGATTGCGCTCAACAAGAAGCAGAACGACCTGGCTAAGATCTTCGGAAAGTTCCGCAGATGCACCATCGACCGCAAGGACCAGATATTCGCAGAGTTAGCTGCATTAGTAAAACAATAAGTTGAAGAAAAATGGATAATCAGAATACAGACAACAAGATACAACAGAACGAGGCACAGCAGCCTGAAAACGCTACAGCCCAGCCTACAGCTGAGCAGGGCGCAGAACAGACAGAGCAGAAGCAGCCTACCAGCTACGCCGTAAGACCTCAGCACCGCCGGCTTCGTCCATTGGCCTACAGCGACCAGAACAACATGCTGAAGGTGCGCAACTATCTCAACATCGCCTTCATGCTGCTCGCCATCGTGGGGGTAATACTCTGGACCCAGCTGGAAGAAAGCCGCAATATCGCCTACATCGTACTCATCGTGGGTGTAGTGCTCAAGATTGCCGAAGTATGTATCCGACTATTTAAGAAATAATGAAGAAGAAAATAATATTCTCATCACTCCTATTTTGTGCTGCAACCCTCCCGGTTGCGGCACAAAACGATTTTAACTATAACGAAGATTCGCAGTTCCGTCCTCAAACCAACCGCAAGGTGAACACCGATTCACTGGGCTCAGACAAGGAGATTCCGAAGGGCATCAGGGTATGGACTGTAGACGAACGCTTCGGCGACACAAAGGCTGCGGTAGTAGACACCTTGCAGCACATGTATATGAACACAACCTTCACGGAAGGACTGAGAGGCGAATACAATACCCTCGGAAACATGGGTACTGCCCGACTGAACCGAATCTTCATCGACCGCCGCAATACACAGGGCAACTTCATCTTTACAGAGCCCTACGATTACATCGTAAATCCGGTAAGCGACTTCCACTTCACCAACACCTACTCACCTATCACCAACATAACGCTGAACAGCTGCGGCGACAAGGTGACTGGAGAAGACGACTTCAAGGCCATGTTTGCAGTAAATGCCAACAAAAGGCTAGGCGCCGGTTTCAGATTCGACTACAAGTATGGCAGAGGATATTATAACGCTCAGAGTACCAGCCACTTTAAATACACCATGTGGGCATCTTACCTGGGCGATCGCTATCAGGCACATCTCCTCTTCAGTACCAATCATGAGAAGATGACCGAGAACGGCGGTATTACCAACGATGATTACATCAAGCATCCGGAAATCTACACTGAATCGTTTGCCACCAATGAAATTCCTACCGTTCTGGAACAGAACTGGAACCGACTGGACAACCAGCACATCTTCTTTACCCACCGCTACAACGTAGGTTTCAGCCGAAAGGTAAAGATGACCGAAGAAGAAATCAAGGCAAAGAAATTTGCCATGGCTTCGAAAAAGGAAAATGCTGAAGAGGAAGCGAAGGAAGAAGCCAGAAAGAAAGCCAAGGAACAAGGCAAGAAATTTGATGAGAAAGCCTACGACAAACAGCAGGGAGCTAAATTCACCGGCCGTCCTGACGGAGCCAAGATTGCAGGCGATGAACCGGCTAAAGACTCAGCCGCAAAGGATATAAAGACCGATAGTACCCGCATCGCAGTAAACGGAAAAGCTGCAGCCGACAGTCTGCTTGCCGTCCAGAAGAAAAATGCCGAAGACTCGCTTTTCTACAAGAGCGAATATGTTCCGGTAACGAGTTTCATCCATACGGTAAAGTTTGACAACTATCGCCGTATTTACGAAGCTTATCAGACCCCTGCCGACTATTATCTGAATGAATATTACGATGCAGGCAGGCTGACCGGCGACTCCATCTACGACCAGACCAAGCACTGGCACATGAAGAATACCTTCGCCATTGCCATGCTTGAAGGTTTTAACAAATGGGCAAAGGCAGGCTTGAAGGCTTTCGCCAGCTACGACCTCCGTCACTATGAACTGCCAACCATGGAAGGCGGTTTCGAAAAATACAACGAGCATGTGCTGAGCGTAGGCGGACAGCTTAGCAAGCAGGAAGGCAAGACACTCCACTACAATGCCGTAGCAGAAATAGGTCTGACGGGTGTTGACGCCGGAACCCTTGCCATAGATGGTAATGTAGACGTGAACATCCCATTCCTGGGCGACACGCTTCAGGTAAGAGGCGATGCTTTCTTCCATAGAGAAACCCCATCGTTCTATTACCGCAACTATCACGCCCGCCATCTGTGGTGGGAGAATGATCTCGACAAGACCATACATACCCGCATCATGGGTACGCTCTCCTTCCCTAAGACACGCACCAAGCTGAGAGTGGCTGTAGATGAAATCAAGAACTACACCTACTTCTCGCAGAGCTATGACATTACAGAAGAAGGTTTGCGAACAGGAGTCATGGTTACACCAATGCAGGAAAGCGGAGGAATCAACCTGCTGACAGCACAATTGGAACAGAACTTCAGACTGGGCATTCTGAACTGGGAAAACCAGTTTACCTACCAGCACTCAAGCAAGGAGAGTGTTCTGCCAGTACCAGCCTTCAATGCCTACACCAACCTCTACATCAAGTTCAAGGTAGTAAAGGTGCTGAACGTAGACCTGGGTGCTGACATGCGCTACTTTACAAGCTATGAAGCTCCCGACTATTCACCTTATATGGGACAGTATACGGTACAGGGCAACGGCGAGAACAACGTAAAGATAGGCAACTATCCTATCGTCAATGTTTACGCCAACGTTCACATCAAGCACACCCGTTTCTTCGTAATGATGAGCCACATCAATGCAGGACAGGGCGACAAGAACTACTTCTTCGCTCCTCATTATCCGATGAACGAGAGAGTGTTCCGTATTGGAGTAAGTTGGAACTTCTTCAATTAATCTTTCTGATTTTCCTTAAGAATTTCAGGAGATTCAATTTTAATCTTTTCAGAATATGATAGAAACAAATTCTATAAAAGCATGGTATCTAGCCGCTCGCCCGAAGACTCTGACGGCGGCGGCTGTTCCTGTTTTATTGGGTATTGCGCTGGCTTATAAAGACGCTCAGCAGATACAGACATTGCCAGCCCTACTCTGCCTGCTCTTTGCATGGGTGATGCAGATAGACAGCAATCTGGTGAATGATTATTTCGACTTCAAACATGGTAATGACGACGAAACCCGACTGGGACCGAAACGTGCCTGCGCTGAAGGCTGGATAACATTGGGAGCCATGAAATGGGGAATCATCTTCACTACCCTTCTGGGCTGCGCCATAGGACTTCCGCTGGTTCTCTTCGGAGGTTGGGAAATGGTTATCGTAGGCATCTGTTGCGTAGTCTTCTGTTTTCTCTATACTACCTGTCTCAGCTATCTGGGCATGGGCGATCTTCTGGTACTGCTCTTCTTCGGCATTGTACCCGTATGCTGCACATACTATCTTGTAATGCCCGAAACCATGCAGGGAGTAAGCATGGAAACGGTTCTCGTATCTGTAGCCTGCGGACTGGTAGTTGATACGCTGCTCATTCTGAACAATTACCGCGATCATGACAACGACCAGAGAGCCGGCAAGAAGACTCTTGTGGTTCACATAGGAAAGAAGAATGCCGAGCGGTTATACTGTGCATTGGGTAATCTGGGAATCATTACCATAATAGGTGTAACCACCTACGAAGTATTTCAGCATGAAGCCAGCAGCATGTTCCTGCCGCTTGCAGCACTCTATATCGTTCAGCATAACAGAACCTATATGGAGATGAAAAAGATAGGCGAAGGCAGAGAACTGAACAGAATTCTGGGCAAAACAGCTCTGAATATCTTCTGTTTCGGCATTGTATCATCCCTGATCATCATCGGAATGGCGAATTGAACAATAATAACCTTATAATAATGTACGCGCGTACCTTATTATATAAATAAAGTGGAGGAATATCTATGAAGCAACAGGTAAATCTCGAAATCATGGACTTTGTGGAGAAACAGATTCTCCCCAAATATAATGCTTTTGGCGAAAGTCATGGACTCAGACATGTTACCCGAGTCATCAGAAACTCTCTGAAACTGGTTCCGGTAACCGGAGCCGACATCGATATGGTGTATGTAATAGCCGCTTACCACGACCTGGGGATGAGCGGTCCGCGTGCCATTCATCATATTACCAGCGGTAAGATTCTGCAGGCAGATGCAAGACTGAAGCGCTGGTTCAATAAAGAACAGATCAAAATTATGAAAGAAGCCGTTGAGGATCATCGGGCTTCATCCAGCCGTCAGCCTCGCAGCATCTATGGCAAGATTGTGGCAGAAGCCGATCGCGATATTGATGTTCACGAGATATTTCTGCGCGCCATACAGTATGGCAAAGAAAATAATCCAGATGATGACAAGGAGCAGCAATGGGAGCGGTTTATCCAGCACATGGACGAAAAATATTCAAGAAACGGATACATCAGGTTATGGATTCCCAACTCCCCTAACGAGAAAGCGCTCAACGAACTGCGCAATATCATAGAGGACAAAACAGAGTTGAGAAAATATTTCGAAAAAATATTCGAAGAAAACAGCTAAAACATTTGGTAGTTTCAAAATATTGCATTATCTTTGCATTATCAAATAATGACTAAGATGTTTGCACCGTTGCATCGTGATGATGCATGGGTGCCAGAAGGAATAAGGGTCGTTTCGGTTCGATCGGGATACTCATCAAATTACACTATTGAAACCGAGAGGACATTCTCTTGCTCATGGCGGGCCACATAAACTGCAGCAGGCAGGTAAGCTGAAAAGCCGGTGGATTACAAAGGCGGAGGACTCTCAAATGTTTATACATTCGGAGTTTCATCACATCATCGAGCGGCCCTTTCTTTTACAAGAGGCGGATTTCTGAGAAAGAAGTCCGCCTCTGCTCGTTTTAGGAATGAAAGCACTCATCATACTGAAAGAAAACAACCCCTGATAATGTGGGAGTTACAAAGAAAATGCATTTTTATCGAAAAAAAGTTGCAAAAAGATTTGGTAGAATCAGAAAAAAGTAGTACCTTTGCACTCGCATTTAAGAACGATGCTTGGTTGATTCGGTTAAGAATCCGACTGGAAGGTTGGGTGAGTGGCTGAAACCAGCAGTTTGCTAAACTGCCGTGCGGGTTACCGTACCGGGGGTTCGAATCCCCCACCTTCCGCA
>ENA-OPSA01000180-OPSA01000180.1-human-gut-metagenome-genome-assembly--contig:-NODE-180-length-9962-cov-2.836479_pt1 | contig 9962 bp, 5 predicted proteins | sample MGYA00241804_ERZ501899 | MGnify/ENA primary metagenome ERZ501899 (study PRJEB25962, sample SAMEA2042110) | human gut metagenome | biome: human gut; feature: human-associated habitat; material: faeces...
GACGTTCTATCCAGATATTATTATCTTTATCAATTAAAATCTGACTGACAGAAGTTGATATATCTGTTCCATCTTCAGTTTTTAAATATTGCTTTACGTTGTATCCATCAAAACGGTTTATGGCACTGCTTGTCACACACCAAAGAAAGCCTTCGTTGTCTTTTAGCATATCTATTACTTCATTATCGGCTAAACCGTCAGAAGTTGTGAGATGCCGGAATTGATAATACTCTTTCGCAATTGTTACATTAAATATAAAACAAAGTATGAACAATATCTGTGCTTTCATTTATTGTATCTTTAATATAGAATTACTAGGTTTAAATAAAGGACTACTCATTTTAATTAATCATATAACAAAAATAGTAAAATATTCTTGTCATATTCTATTTGCAAAGATAATATTCATTTGAATTCCTGCTATATAGGCAGGGGTGTCTTATGTTTAAAAATAGGGTATGAAATGTTGATTCTACAATTGAAGGTATACTGTAATACATATCAGACCTTGGAGTAAATTGTTCGTATTTACATTTGCATGTGTAAAGAATCTTTGTTTTCTGTGTTCTTGGTAGTTTCTGTTTATCTATAGGTAAATGGTTTGCTTTTTGGGAACAATAAGTTTTATTAGATTCATAAATCTATGAAAACAGTAAGTAATGCGAATCAGGAGTTGACACCCTGATTCAAAAATTAAAAATTAACAAATGTAAGTAGAGCAATAGCCAACTTTCCAAAGGTATGTACCAACAGCCCTTTGGTAGCTCTTACTTTAGATGCTCTTTGAATTTCTGTTTTTTCATTCAGCCAGTTGAAAAAGGATTCGATAGGTTGTCTGACTTTTGAAACGGCTTGCGAGAAAAGGTCTCTTGCAGCTTTCTCCCTCTGTTTGAGAACTTCCGGTTCCCCTTTAATCTCTTTATGCGGAGTAAGCACTTTAACCGGATTGCTCTCATTAAAGAAAGAGAAATCGCTGCAAATTTTGTCTGCAAGCACCTTCTTTCCGGATAGGTATGGCACGCATTCGCTTTTGAATACGGTCAGGTCGTTGTCCGAAGCCGGTGTCAGAGTTATCATTTCCGGAAAAGGTAAGGTTCCCTCCCTACGCTGTCCTACCATATGCAGTTTCATGCCATAGTAGTACATGTTCTTAGTGGAGCAATACCCTTTTGATGTTATCTCCGTAGCTACTTTCCCCTCTCGGTTTTTCCCTTTACAGGTCACTATCGGCATAGAATTGACAATGGATATAATGGAGTCGCAATCCTTGGGCTTGAATGATTGTATCATGGTTTCCACCAGCACCTTAAATGTTTCTGAAAGCATATTTAGGCGTACGCAGAACGTTTGATAAGACGGCAATTTTGGAAACCATGATGACAGATACTCCTTAGCGAAGGTATGTATCTCCTTGATGTTGAAGTATCTCTGGCAGTACCCGCAGAACAGATAGATGGTAAGAACCTCCTCATCCGTAAACTCGGGATTGGAATTGTTACTGAATCTCTGGCAGTGGAAACGCAGAGAAGACTTATGGACATCACAGATATACATATACAAACCTATTAGTATTAAGTTTTTCTCCTTGGGAATCATAATTAGAAAAATGAGTGGTTTTATTCTTCTAATTTACTGATTTTCAGGGAGGTTACAAAATAATGAGATAATTAACTGAATTACAAACTTTTAAATCAAGAATCAGAAGATGTTTTCAACTGCTGATTCGCATTAATAACTTATCCCTATCTCCTCCAAAGTCATGATAATTCAGGTTATTGCCAGATAAATTTCATCTCGCTCGTATAAATGTAAGAATTAACTCAACCGTTTGCGTAAACGATATTTTTTGCTGAAAAATCTTATAAACGTTGCATTGCATTTTAAAATAATATTAATACTTTTACATCCAAAAATAAAAGAATATTTAGAAAAGAGGGAATTCATTAACTTATTGATTTAATATTTTATAATTAGGGACTTCCCTTAAAGCCAAAATAAAAATCACAGATGAATTGTCATAAAACACATTTTTAATATTAAAGCTATGAAAAAAGAGCGTCTAAAGCTAGTAAGTGCTATGTTACTTTTATCCGGCTTTTCTACCGGATATGTGCAGGCCGTACCCCATGCAGCGGCTGTAGAAATGTATTCTGTACAACAAGACAATACTTGCACGGGGGTGGTTGTAGATCAGAACGGTGAGACCGTCATCGGCGCATCTGTCGTTGTCAAAGGAACAACAAACGGAACAATAACGGGACTGGACGGAGATTTCAGTATCCCAAATGTCAAGAAAGGTGATGTCATTGTCGTTTCATATGTTGGTTATGTAGACTCTGAAATCGTATGGGAGGGAAAACCTTTAAAAATCGCGCTGAAAGAGGACAGCAAGACCCTGGATGAGGTTGTTGTTGTAGGTTATGCGACTGTCAAGAAAGCCAATCTGACCGGTGCGGTTTCTGCCGTCGATGACAAAGTGCTGGCAGACCGTCCCATCGTCAATTTGGGACAAGGTTTGCAAGGAACAATTCCTAATTTGAACATCACCACCAGCGGACAGCCGGGAAAAGGCTCAAGCTTCAATGTCCGCGGTGAAACATCCATCAATGGTGGTAGCCCGCTGGTTTTGGTCGACGGAGTACAGATGGACCCGAATCTGATCAATCCGCAAGATGTGGCAAGCGTATCAGTATTGAAGGATGCAGCTTCTGCCTCTATCTATGGAGCTCGTGCCGCTTATGGCGTTATCCTTATCACAACCAAGAGTGGTCGCAAGAATATGCCTACACAAGTGTCATTCGATGCATCTGTTTCATTCAACAGCCCGACAACCCGTCCGGAATACATGAACTCTATGGAATATGCGCACTGGATGAACGCTGCAAACAATACAACCAGCGGTCGTGATCTTTTCAGCCAGGAGGAGATGGAACACATAGAAGCTTATTTCTATGATCCGGTCAACAATCTTCCGGTCTTTGTGGCAAAAGACCCAAGTAGCTGGCAATATGGAAATTGCCAGGCCGGTAAATATGCCTATTGTGGAAACACGGACTGGATGAAGGAGATGTACAAAAAAAGTTACCCTGTCCAAAAATACAATGTAAACATCAACGGCGGTAGTGACAAGGCCACTTATTATACTTCGGTGGGCTATATAGACCAGGGATCACTGATGCGTTATGGGGATGAGGGCTTCCGTAAGTTCAATATGGTAAACAATATCAATTATGATATCAATAACTGGCTGCACGTCTCCATGAAGACAAGTTACATCCGTACCGAACTGGACGGACTTGCCCAGGATGCCGTACACGGAGAGTCATGGATCGGTAACGACACACAACCTCTCATGCCTGTAAAACATCCTGATGGTAACTGGTCAGGTCAAGGTAACTACACCAATTTTGCCGCAGTTCTGGATGAGATGGGTTCACGTAAGACCACAAAAAATGATTTCTGGAACACCCTTGCCGTGAAGCTTACCCCATTAAAAGGACTGACAATCAACATGGACTATACGTTCAACTATTATGCCGAACATAACAAGGTACACAGAAAAACATTCAACGAATATGGAATAGATGGCAAATTCTTACAGGTTTTCCAACACTCCAAACCAAGCGACGTATCAGAAAGCCAGGCCAATGACACATACAACGCTTTCAACCTGTTCGGTGACTATGAACTAACTTTGGGTAAACATTACTTCAAAGTAATGGCTGGTTACAATCAGGAAACCAAGCATACCCGTGGCTTCTCGGCAAGCCGGGATGAGCTTATCTCCAATGACCTTCCCTCAATGAACGCTGCTACCGGAGAGAAATATGTGGGGAACTCGGATGACAGTTGGGCCACAAGAAGCGGTTTCTTCCGTGTAAACTACAGTTTTGCAGACCGTTATCTGCTGGAGGTGAACGGTCGTTATGACTTGTCGTCCAAATTCCCGAAAGATGACCGTTCCGTATTTAGTCCTTCCTTCTCTCTGGGATGGAAATTATCGGAAGAGAGCTGGTTCAAACAACCCACTAACGGATTTTTTGATGAATTGAAGATAAGAGCCTCTTACGGTAGTCTGGCAAACCAGGCTTTGGATAATGGGTGGTACGCTTACCTGTCCAATTACGGAACTGGTACCTTGGGATATATCATGGGGGGAAAACAGCCCCAATACGTATTGCCAGGTGGTCTTGTAAGCAATACCGTTACCTGGGAAAAGGTTACCCAATGGGACTTGGGACTTGATTTTGTCATCCTGCAGAACCGTTTGAAAGGTACATTCGACTATTACCAGCGTAAAACGACCGATATGTTGGGACCGGGTAGAATATTGCCTAATATCCTAGGTATGAGTGAGCCCTTGGAGAATGCCGCCGATATGGTAACACGCGGTTGGGAACTGGCATTGACCTGGAATGACCAGCTGGACAACGGACTGCATTACAGTGTGGGATTCAATCTTTCTGACACCCAAGCAGAAATTACCAAATATGACAATCCGACCAAGTCATTGTCTTCTCCATATTATGAAGGACAAATAGTCGGTGATATTTGGGGATACGAATCCACCCTGTTCCAGTCATCGGATGAGATAACTTCGGCCCCTGACCAATCCAAGCTGGATGGCGGAATCAGCAAGGTTCCCGGTGATATCAGATTTATGGATATTGACGGTAACGGTGTCGTGGATAATGGAGAGAACACAGTTGATAATCCGGGTGACATGAAGATTATCGGTAACAACAAGGCGCGTTACCGTTACGGATTCAATATCTCGGCGGACTGGAAGGGCTTTGATCTAGGAATATTCTTCCAGGGTGTCGGGAAACGTGACCTGATGCTTCCCCATACTTTTAAATGGCAATACGGAAGCATGTGGCAGGTTCCTACAGCTGTAGGTAACGATTACTGGCGTGAAGACAATGCAGGGGGCTGGCTTCCGGTGGCACGTTTCAACGGTAGCCAGGCTTTAGGTCAAAACCAGACACGCTATCTGCTTGACGCATCCTACCTGCGTCTCAAATCATTGTCTTTCGGATATACCCTGCCTGTTTCCCTGACCAAACAATGGGGAATACAGAAATGCCGCGTATATTTCACCGGAGAGAACCTGCTGACTTTCAAGCATACTCCGGAAGGATTTGACCCGGAACTGGACGATCCATACAAGTATCCACAGCAGAAATCGCTGGCTTTGGGACTTAATGTTGTATTCTAATCTTAACACAAAACTTTTATGAAACTGAAATATATACTTTATATGGCGGCTGCCCTGTCTCTGACAGGCTGTAATGACTCTTTTTTGGAAAGAGGTCCGCAAAATTTGAACGACCAGAGTTTTTGGGTATCTGTCAATGACCTGAAATCCTATGCCAATGCCTTTTATGGCCTGATACCGGGAGGAGTCAGTGTTTTGGATGACACGGACAGTGACATCCAGGTCCCTAACAATATCAATTCTTTCCTATGGGGACAATATGTTGTACCTACAGAAGGTGGCGTATGGCAAAAATCAAACTGGCAGAACATTCGAAACATCAATTATTTCATGACACATTATCAGAGTGTGCAGGCTGCCGAAGCGGATGTCAATATTTATGTAGCCGAAATGCGTTTCTTCCGTGCACTGGAATATTTCAACAAGATTCAGCTTTTGGGAGACGTGCCCTGGCTGGAAGTTGACCTGAATGTGGACAGCGAGGAACTGTACGGTCCGAAGATGAAGAGAAACCAAGTGTTCCAAAAAATCATCGAAGACCTGGATTTCGCCATCCAATGGCTGCCGGAAGCGGGTAGTGAAGAAGCCAACCGTCTGAATAAGGACATAGCCAGACACGTAAAGGCACGATTCTGCCTGAATGAAGGTACCCATTATAAATACCATGATGAATTGGAGTATGCCTCAGAAGCAGAAAAGTGGTTGCAAATGGCTGCAACTGAAAGTGACAAGCTTATCACATCAGGAAGATATGAAATCTATAATACGGGCCATCCACAAGAAGACTATTTCAATATGTACCGCATAGACGACAAGAGCGACCTGAAAGAGGCTGTCCTCTACGTGGATTATAAGACGAACATACGTGAACACAACATGGCAGCTGCAGGACGTGAGGCCGGATGCGGTTTCTCCAAAAGTTTTGTAGAAAGCTTCCTTTGTTCGGACGGGCTTCCCATTTCACTAAGTAATAAATATTTAGGCGATGAAACAATGAGAAAGGAAACGGCCAACCGTGACCCCCGTCTGAAACAGCTGATCCTCACCAATGATTTTCCGACAAACGTGACAGATGACCTGAAGGACTCTACTTTTGTGGTGAATGAGGATGAGTTTATCACCCAGCACTGTTTCACAGGATACAGACCTATCAAAGGATTCAATCCCATATACTCACAGGCGTTGTATATGAAAAGCTCCTTCGATGGCATCGCTTACCGTTATGCAGAAACCCTGCTGATCAATGCGGAAGCAAAAGCGGAATTGAATACCATTACCGATGCGGATTTGGATAGAACTATCAACCAATTAAGAGACCGTGTTGGAATGCCTCACCTGACAGTAAATGTAGGCTTTACCGATCCCAAATGGCCGGACTGGGGATACAGTCTGAGTCCTATTTTGCAAGAGATCCGTCGTGAACGCTGCATTGAGTTGGCAGGAGAAGGCTTCAGATTCAATGATCTGAAACGTTGGAAAGCCGGTAAAGTGCTCAATAATGTGCTGACTTATGTGGGGAAAAGAAAACCAGACGGTAATCTGGCCATTGTATATCCCAACTACACAAATCCCGACCTTTCATATCAGGCAGGAAAAAGCCGTACTTGGGAAGACAAGATGTACCTTTATCCGATTCCGACTGGAGAACTTCAGAGAAATCCGCAATTGTTACCACAGAATCCGGGATGGTAAATGTAGTGACAACGGATTTACAAGCTGTGATTTAGATTGACAAGGAGACCGCCATGGGCAAATATATGTACCGGTGGTCTCTCTTCATTTTGTCAGCCCGGTCACGGCATTGGTGAGTAAAATCCCTCAAAACAGATAAATTCAAGTATGTCAGTATTCTATCAAATATTTTATAACAATGAGAAAGATAATCTTAACCGCAGCCTTGGTTTGCGCCTTTTTAGGTGCACAAGCTCAGGAGTACTATGAGAAACAAGTGACCTTCCCCGTCGGGGCGACTTTGGAACAGAAAGTGGATATGGCTTCCCGCCTGGTGCCCACTCCGCAACAGTTGGCATGGCAACAAATGGAGTTTACCGCTTTCCTGCATTTTGGCATCAATACGTTTACCGGCAATGAATGGGGAAGCGGAAAAGAAGACCCTGCTGTCTTCAATCCCACCGAGCTGGATTGCGAACAATGGGTGCGTTCACTGAAAGAAGGCGGTTTCAAAATGGCGATTATTACGGCCAAGCACCATGATGGTTTCTGCCTTTGGCCTACTAAGACAACCAAACATTCTGTGGCCAATTCTCCGTGGAAGAATGGCAAAGGAGACGTTGTCCGTGAGTTGCGCGATGCCTGCGACAAGTACGGCATCAAGTTTGGTGTTTACCTGTCTCCATGGGATCGTAATGCCGAATGTTATGGCGATTCTCCCGCATACAATAAATTCTTTATCGAACAGCTCACCGAGCTTCTGACCAATTACGGTGAAGTGCACGAAGTTTGGTTTGACGGTGCGAATGGAGAAGGTCCCAACGGCAAGAAGCAGATTTATGATTGGGATGCCATCTTGAAAACCATCCGCCGACTGCAGCCGAAAGCCGTGACAGCCATTATGGGTGATGATGTACGCTGGGTGGGCAACGAAGGCGGATTGGGACGGGCCACGGAATGGAGTGCAACAGCTTTGATGCCTAATTCTTATCCGGGTTCTGATGAAATCTATAAGAGGTTGGACATAAATGCCATGTCCAAGGATTTGGGAAGCCGTGAATTAATGTCTAAAGCATCGCACTTGTTTTGGTATCCGTCGGAAGTGGATGTATCTATCCGCCCGGGATGGTTCTATCATGCCGAACAGGACAAACTGGTACGTTCACTGGCCAATTTGGTGAACATCTATTATCACTCCGTAGGCTGCAACTCTGTTTTATTATTGAATATTCCACCCGACAAGCGTGGCTTGATACACGAGAATGATGTAAAACGTATCAAAGAGCTGGCTGAATACATCAAGAAGACCTTTGCCGACAATAAAGTTGAGAAGGGAAAAACAGCATGGACAGCCCAAGTGGGCGATACCAAAGAATACAAAGTCAGAAAGAATGCACTGGTCAATACTTTTCTGATTCAAGAAGATATCACAAAAGGCCAGCGTGTGGAAGGTTTCACGGTGGAAGTGTTTAGCAATGGCGCATGGCATCATGCAGGCAAGGGAACCACAGTGGGATACAAACGGTTGCTTACTTTCTCGGACAGCCATGCGGAAAAGGTCAGAGTGACTGTCACCGGTACCCGTGGAGATGCTAACATCAGCAACATTGGTTTATACTATGCCGAACCATTAATCGACAATACAATTAAAGTATCCCTGAGCGACATTCCGGTAGATGATTGGAAAACAGTGGGCATGGATGCAACAGCAGCTATTGACGGCAAGCAGGAAACCGTATGGAAAACCGATACTCTGACTTCTTTGGTGGTTGACATGGGTAAGGATGTGGAAATAGCCGGCTTCAGTTATACTCCTGCACAAAAGGAAGATCTGACCGGAACCATTTATAAATATAACTTTTATGTCAGCCGGAACGGGAAGGAATGGATGAAATGCGACACCACAGGTGAATTCAGCAATATCATGCACAACCCTGTCCCTTACTTTGTACGCTTCGGCAAAATTTATCCGGCCCGTTATTTCAAACTGGAGCCTGTTGCCGAAATAAACAGTAAGGCGGCAACAGCCGTTGGCGAAGTGGGAGTACTGCTTAAATAAACACACAAATAAGCTATAAAGTATGGCAAACGTTACCCGATTTATGAGCGTGGGATTATTTAACTGCTGCTTTTTCTGTATGATATTTAATACTGTACTTTTTTCCAGACATGTATAATAATCAATAGTTCGTTAAAAATTCGCCACGCCTAAGCGGCTCTGGCAGTAAATAAAATGAGTTCTTTGAAAAGTTTGTCAATAACTTGCATGTCTGGGTTAATCCCGAACACGCAAATAAATCGTTCAAGCATATAAGCATTGTGTATGAAAGACTTGCAGGAGGATATGGAATAGGTTATTCCGAGCCTCTTACATGCCGCTTTGGCCAAGTTGACAGCAGCAAGCGATGCATTGAAGTGAAAATCCAACTTCCTGAAGTCGGCCCCCTGGCAGTTGGTGATTCCTGCATGCTGCTTGCCATCTCTAAAGCAAAATTCCAGTTGGAACCTGGTTCTGTAATAATCCAGCACCTCACGTCCATCCATGGAATCGTCTGTAGAGAAATAAAGCTGCCACTTGTCTGTCCTCCCGCCCATCGGATACCAGATGGCTAAGGAAACATACCTTTTGAGAGCTTTTGCATATACCCTCAATCCGTATAGCTTTCCTTTGTTCACCTCGTATTCCTTGCACCGGGTCAAATCCAAATTGGCAAAGTCAATCCTGCCGTCAAACCACTTGGAATGACCACGTTTTCCTGTTTTCTGTTCCAATGTCGGATAGTACAGGATTACGTCATTCCGAAAGCGGCTGATGACATGGAAATCGTTCTCACACATAGGTGTTATGAAAGTTTCCCTGGAAAAGAATGCGTCTGCAACCACCGTTCTGGACAGGCTCTGTAGCTTGTCTTTTCTACTGATAAGATAGCTGCTGTACCAGTCAACAAGGTTCTTGTCTATATTATCCAAGGTCTTACAATCCGGCGTCTGAATGGAACCTAAAGTCATGCATTCATGGTTGTCGATGGCAATGACACCGATGCCCATGATTTCCAGTCCACGCTTGTATTCT
>ENA-OPSA01000185-OPSA01000185.1-human-gut-metagenome-genome-assembly--contig:-NODE-185-length-9691-cov-1.579597_pt1 | contig 9691 bp, 8 predicted proteins | sample MGYA00241804_ERZ501899 | MGnify/ENA primary metagenome ERZ501899 (study PRJEB25962, sample SAMEA2042110) | human gut metagenome | biome: human gut; feature: human-associated habitat; material: faeces...
CCAATACGAAATAATCCAAATCTCCCCAATTGGCATCTGCCACCAATTGTTTCAAAGCGTTGCTGGCCATACCTCCACGCCAGAGAGTAGCCTGATCTGGGTCTACAAAGAAACCAATAGAGAGCAACTTGATGCCGTATTTCTCTACCGGTACAATCAAATCACGTCCGCCCACTTCTTCTGCATACGGACGGGCGTCTTCTACCTGGAACATCTTCGGAACTGAAGGACCGAAAATATCGGCATCCAGCAAACCTACTTTATAGCCTAACTTAGCCAATGCCACTGCCAGATTAGCTGCCACAGTTGACTTTCCAACTCCTCCTTTTCCAGAAGATACCGCAATCACATTCTTTACCTGCGGCAACATTTTGCCCGGTTCCGGACGAGCAGCCTGTTTGCTTTCAGTAGCAATCGTTACTTCTACCTCTTTCGATACATACGTATGGATTGCGGTTTCGGCCGACTTGACTACCGACTTCATAAACGGATCGGTCGGTTTCTCAAAAATCAGCGAGAAACTCACCTTCATACCGTCAATGCGAAGATTGTCGGCCACCATCTCCGCTTCTACAATGTTTTTTCCGTTACCCGGATAACGCACTGTGGCCAGTGCGTCCATAATCAATTTCGGATAAAGTGTCATATTTTTTTTCAATTTTGAATCATTTGCTTGTTTTCAGTCCGCTGCGCTTGCTCCGGTTATAGCTCCGGTAATCGTCCAACTCAATCTCCACATCCGGTTCCTGCAATTCACCGTCCTGTGGCAGGTGGAACTGGATGTACTTGATATTCAGTCCGCGGTCCAGCCACTGCTGGTCGTAATAGGTACGGATACTGAGAATATCATCGTCCATACCGGAATGATACAAATCGTCAGTAATAAATTCTACCGGAAAATGATTGGTTTCAATCATGTACTTCGTATAGGTAAACATAAAATTACTGTCCGTTTTTAAATGTATCAGTCCGTCCGGTACCAAGAAACGACGGTAACGGTTCATAAAATAGGTAGATGTCAGTCGCTTAGTCGCTTTCTTCATCTGAGGGTCCGAGAAAGTCAGCCAAATTTCGCTTACCTCTCCCGGGGCAAAGAAACGGTCAATTATCTCAATGTTCGTCCGCAGGAAAGCCGCATTCTTCAATCCTTCATTCAATGCTTCCGTAGCTCCGGTCCACATACGTGCACCTTTTATATCTACTCCAATAAAGTTCTTGTCGGGATAGCGACGTGCCAGCCCCACGGTATATTCTCCACGTCCGCAACCCAATTCGAGCACAATCGGATGGTCATTCTTGAAAAAGTCCCGATTCCAGTTACCTTTCATTTCGAACGGCACATCATCCACCACCGAATACGGATATTCAAACACATGCGGATATTCCGCCATATCTGCGAATTTCGCTAATTTTCCTTTTCCCATATTTTCGTGAAACGTTTCCTTTAATCGATGCAAAGGTAAAGTTTTTCAATGTAATGCACAACTTTGACCAAAATTACCCTCAAAAAGTGGAAACGGAAAAAGGAATTTACGTTAATATAACAAAACTGCAATTATGAAAAGAAACATCTTTTGGACAATACTTTTTTTACTGACGGGTGGATGTACAAATGAAATGATTGAAACCAGCCACCACACATTACACATCAAAGGCAATGAAATAGGGTATTTCAATTCTCATTCACACAGCAGACTCAGTGAAACAAACGAAACATTACCCACAGGAAGCAATATAACCTTTTACAGCCAAGGAGGTATCCATGCCGATGAACTTCTGTTCACCTATAACGGAACTGCCTGGGAAGGAGACACCGACCTGAAATGGGAGGACGCACAACAGCAAGCCATCACAATGTCCTACTATCCTCCTTTGTATCGAAGCCATCAGTCTTTCTATCAGGAAGGTAGTTTATGTGACCAGCTTTACGCCTCAAGCACTACCACATATGGAAATGATATCAATCTATCTTTCCGGCATTTGTTTGCACGTATCATATTCAATGTATCCAGCCAACTGAACAGCCTGATTGATCAAATAGAATTTATTCCCTCCCTATCTGTCATAAATATCACTCCTGAAACTGGAGAAATATCCTGCCAGCAATCGGATACACCCATTCTTATGAAAAAAGACGACGGAGGTGCATACGCTTTCCTAATTCCTCCAGCCACTTTATCCATTGCCATACGCATTCATACTACCACAGGAGAAGTGCATGAAACGCAACTGAATGAATACACCTTTGCATCCGGCCACGAATACACGTGTCCCATAAAGCAAAGCGGTGAAAGCCCCGGAATTTCCACTGTAGAAGATTTTATCGCCTTCACTCATCTAATCAACGGAGAAAGCTACGAAGACAGAAATCTGGAAGAATTTGGCGAAAAGACTGGAGAAACCATGACCTATTACCTGCTTAATGACTTGACTTTTACAGCTGAAGAATCAGCGCAAATTCAAATGATTGGAATGTATGGCACAAGTAGCACCTCACAAAAAAGACTATTCAATGATGTGTTCGACGGACAAGGGCATAGTCTGAATGACTTACAATACACCAACCCGACCAGTGGCTATTATTATTCCGGCCTTTTCAGTGGAATATCCGCCGAAGCAACTATCAAAAATTTAATCATAAACCAGGCTGTATACAATAATCCAGATGATACCAACAAATCATCATTTCTGGCAGGTATCAACAAAGGAAAGATAGAGAACTGCATCATACGCAATTGCCAGATTGAACAAATTGATGAAAAGAACGAATTCGGGAGTATATCTTCCCGTAACGAAGGAAATATCATAAATTGTCATATAGACAACATCAATCTAAAAATCGCGACTAATTATGGTAATGGAATTACACGTTATAATTATGGTGGAAAAATTATGAACTGCGCCGTCAGCAATTGTAACTTCAGCAAAGTACAATTAGGAGGTGGACTTATTTGCAACAGAACCCGAGATGGAGAGATACAGAATTGCTATATCACAGGGAGTGCAAGCAGCACAAGCAAATGTAATGCTATCAGCCTGGTAGCAGAAGAATCCAACATTATTCGTTGTTGTTTCTATCCGAAAGCATATACGAAGGCCCCAGTTGGCACCAATTATACGAGTTCACCCTCCGATTCTCTCATGAAATACGGGTCTCAGCAATCTATTACAGAAGAAACATTGCCCCAAGTTTTAAACCAATGGGTACTAGGCACCGGCTCCCAACTTCATCCCGACCTCTCTTTCTGTCTGTGGGAAAAAGGAGAAAGCCTGCCTGCCATCCTTGTATCCCCATAATTTTTCTAAAAATAAAAAGAAGGTATCTATAAATATTGTATTTTTGCGCCAAATGCAAAAATTGAAACCATGAACAATAAAAAATTTATCATCACTATCATTATATTGGCTGTCATTGTGGCTGCTGTATCATTCTTTGCCGTAAATGAAGCCCGTAAAAACAAAGAAATGAGTCAGCTCTTTGCGGTGGAAAAACAAGAAATGGAAAATGAATACAGCACGTTTGCTACCCAATACGATGAATTGCAGATTCAGATAAATAACGACTCCTTGCGTGAGAAACTGGAAAGCGAGAAATTGAAAACACAGCGCTTGCTGGAAGAGTTGCGCCAGGTGAAAACCAGTGATGCAGCTGAGATTATGCGACTGAAAAAAGAATTGAAAACCGTACGGGCCGTATTGCGAAGCTATGTAATGCAAATAGACTCTCTGAACAAAATCAATGCTGCCTTAATGCAGGAAAATCAGGAAGTAAAAAGTAAATATACTGCTGCTACTGCACAGATTTCCAATCTGTCACAAGAGACAAAGAATCTGAACGAAAAAGTTACACTGGCCGCACAACTGGATGCTACCAACATTCAAGTGCAGACACTGAACAAAAGAGGACGCGAAACAGAGCGCGTAAAGAATATCAAGAAAATCGCTATTTCATTTACTATTGTCAAGAATATTACTGCACAAACAGGTAACAAGACCCTCTATCTTCGTATTGCCAAACCGGATAACGAGATACTAACCAAGAATCCGGGCAACCAGTTTAAGTTTGAAGACCGTAATATCAGCTATTCTATTAAGAAATACATTGAATATACGGGTGAAGAACAGAGTGTCACTGTATACTGGGATGTAGAAGAATTCCTGCCAGCCGGTACATACCATATCTATATATTTGCCGACGGCAATATGATTGGCCAGGGTTCATTCCGCATGAAATAATTTTTAAGCACATGAAAAAGCACATCAGTCACCTGATATACAGCTGCCTTACACTTATGGGGCTGCTATCTTCCTGCGGAGAAGACCGCTCGGGAGAATATTATGCCTTGATTGCTACCAAGACATGGATTTACGAGGTGATGCAGGAAAACTATCTTTTCTATGAAGATATTCCGGCAGAGGAAAAACTGGATTTCTTTAAAAAACCGGCTGAATTTTTAACTTCAGCCGCCTCTTCCAAAGATCAGAAAAACGGGTATGTGTTTTCTCATGTAGATTCTGTACTTACTACCTCACGTGCAACCAGCACCTATCCTTGCTTTGGCTTTGAAGCAGCTTTGGTACGTACTGATGGAGGAACAAATGCGTTGAGAGTATTATACACACAACCTAACTCGCCAGCAGAAGAAGCCGGATTGAAACGGGGTGACTGGATTATTGCTGTCGACAACCAAAAAGTATCTACAAGTGATTATTCTACTTATATTACCCGACCTACAAAAGCTTACAGTTTTACACTAGGAAAATATAATCCTTATCCGGAAGACGTGGATGACCCGGAATTCAACTACATAGAATTCGATACGCTAGGGGTAGTCCAAATGCCTGAGCCTCGTTATGTAGAAGAGCAGGATGTACTTAAATATGGCATTATTTCTGCAGGTACACGAAAAGCTTTTTACTTGTTATATAACGAATTCGGAGAAAGCACTGATGCTCTTAAGGAAGTTTTTTCACAATTGAACGGACAGCAGTTTGACGATATAATCCTGGATTTGCGTTATAACCCGGGAGGATACGTAAACACATCTCATCAGCTTTGCTCAGCTTTGGCTCCAGCTACGGCAATAGGACAGCCTTTCCTAAATATGATTTACAACGATAAAATCAACAAAACAGAGACTCTGAACTTTGAGTCCAGTTCATTGACGGGAGGGACAAGTATCTCTTATCAAAATCTATATGTTCTCACATCTGGAAATACGGCTTCAGCCTCTGAAATTGTCATCAATTGCCTGAAGCCTTATATGGAAGGCCGCCTGTATCAGGTAGGAACAGCAACTTACGGAAAGAATGTGGCCCAGCAATTATTTACCAATGCGGAAGCTCCAGGCATAGAGTTGTGGCTCACTACTACCTACTTGAGCAATTCACAAGGATATTATGACTATTTTACAAACGGCCTGTTACCGGATTACGAAATAGAAGAAAACTATGGAGGTGAATTAGGTGATTTCGGCTCAGCCGAAGATCAACTTCTGCAACCGGTACTCTATAAAATGGCCAACGGAAGTTTCCCGGTGGTTACCAATCCGGACGAATCAGAAGATGCTACGACTTTAAGCCGCAGCCGGACTTCCAAGCATGTACAATTGCTGGTTGACCCCATTGCACGGAAGCCTCATTACAACCGCATAAAAAGATAAAAGTAACCGGTAAGACACACGTTCAGCAAAAATTAAATTTATTACTGATTCTTTTCAACAAAACGCTTTGACTATTTGTTCTAATGTCATACATTTGCAATGTTGCATAAGCAACCAAATAAAAAGTCAGCATCAGTAATGAAAAGAATTACAAGTTTACTCTTACTGCTTGGCGCAACTCTCAGCAGTCATGCCCAACAAGTACTTACTCTGGACAGTTGCCGGGCGCTCGCTCTGGCCAACAACAAAGAGCTGCGAATTTCACAGGAAAAAGTCAATGCCGCCCACTATGAGAAGAAGGCTGCATTCACTAATTATCTGCCTAAAATTGATCTTACAGGGGGATACATGCGTACGCAAAAAGAAATATCCCTGCTCAGTGATGCACAGAAGCAAAGCATCGGTAACATGGGTACCAACTTAGGAAACCAGTTGCAGCAAGGTATGCAGTCGGCTGAATTTCAGGCTGCCATGCAACAACTTGCTGCGGTAAATCCCGGACTGGCGGATTGCAAGGATTGCTGCCTGGTGCTGTGGCCGGACTTACGGATGGACTGAACGCCGTAGGACAAGGTCTGGTGGATGCCTTCCGTACAGATACCCGAAACATGACGGTGGGAGCTGCGACCCTCACCCAGCCTCTCTTTATGGGTGGAAAAATCATTGCCTACAACAAGATTACCAAATATGCAGAACGTCTGGCTGAATCACAGCATGCCACAGGTATGCAAGATCTTATCCTGCAGACGGACCAGATTTACTGGCAAATCATTTCACTCGTCAATAAGAAAAAACTGGCAGAGAATTTTTTGGAGCTGGTACAGAAACTGGATTCGGACGTAGACAAGATGATAAAAGAAGGGGTGGCTACCAAAGCCGACGGATTAAGTGTCAAAGTGAAGGTAAACGAAGCTGAAATGATGCTTACTCAGGTAGATAATGGCTTGAACCTCTCAAAAATGCTTTTGTGCCAGCTCTGTGGTCTTCCGTTGGAAACCGATTTCCAACTGGCCGATGAAAGCATGAAAGACTTGCCCCTTCCCAACACCTATACGGAGGCGAACGTAAGCACGGCTCTCAGCAACCGTGAAGAGCTGAAGAGTCTGGAATTGGCATCGGAAATCTATCGCCAGAAAGTAAACGTGGTTCGCGCGGATTTTCTTCCTTCTGTAGCTTTGACCGCCAATTATCTGGTGACCAACCCGTCGCTCGTGAACGGATTTGAAAATAAATTCCGCGGCATGTGGGCTGCCGGAATCGTCGTAAAAATCCCTGTATTCCACTGGGGAGAAGGTATCTATAAGGTAAAGGCCGCAAAAGCGGAAGCCAACATCGCCCGCTACAAACTGGAAGACATCAAAGAAAAAGTGGAACTCCAGGTAACACAGAACTCCTATAAGGTAAATGAATCGACCAAGAAATTAGCTTTAGCCGAAAAGAACATGGAGAAAGCAGAAGAGAACCTGCGCTATGCCAACCTGGGATTTAAGGAAGGAGTCATTCCGACCAGCAACGTACTGGAAGCACAAACTGCCTGGTTCTCGGCACAAGCCGGAAAAATAGACGCACAGATAGACGTCAAAATGAGTGAACTTTATTTGAACAAATCAATGGGAATTTTAAAATAATACAGATATATGGAAAAGACTCAACGCAACAATATCATGCTGGCCTTCTTTACATTGTTAGCCGTAATCGTTATCGTCAGCATCATCGGATTCTTCACCTTAGGAAAAGGTCCTGAAATCATACAAGGCCAGGCTGAAGCCACAGAATACAGGGTATCGAGCAAGGTACCGGGACGTATCCTGAGATTCTTTGTCAGCGAAGGAGATAAAGTGAAAGCGGGTGATACACTGGCTATTTTAGAAGCTCCGGATGTAATGGCTAAATTGTCGCAGGCACAAGCTGCCGAACAGGCTGCACAGGCACTGAATGAAAAGGCTCTGCGAGGCACAAGAAGCGAGCAACTGCAGGCTGCATACGAAATGTGGCAGAAAGCCAAAGCGGGACTGGAGATTGCCGAAAAATCATACAACCGTGTGAACCGCCTGTACGAAGAAGGGGTGATGACCGCACAGAAAAGAGATGAAGCAAAAGCACAATACGATGCCATGAAGGCGACCGAACGTGCTGCCAATGCACAGTACACAATGGCCAAGAATGGTGCACAGCGCGAAGACAAGGCCATGGCTGCCGCACAGGTAGAACGTGCCAAAGGAGCTGTAGCCGAGGTTTCTTCTTACGTATCGGAAACTTACTTAGTAGCTGCAGCCGATGGAGAAGTGGCCGAAATCTTCCCGAAAGTAGGTGAACTGGTTGGTACGGGCGCTCCCATCATGAACGTAGCCCAACTGGATGACATGTGGGTGACATTCAACGTACGTGAGGATTTTCTGAAAGATTTCACCGTAGGAAGCAAGATTAAAGCCTACGTCCCTGCTCTGGAAAAGGAAGCTGAATTTCAGGTAACAGTCATGAAGGACTTAGGTACGTATGCCGCATGGAAAGCAACCAAGACCACCGGTCAGTTTGACCTGAAGACTTTTGAAGTAAAGGCAAAACCCGTGCAGCCTGTAGAAAACTTACGTCCGGGTATGTCTGCTATCATTGAAAAATAAATTCACATGTCGACAACCACCTATCAATGTTACCTGAAAGTGATGCGAAGAGAAATTCTCCGCATTGCAACCAAGCCGATGTACCTGTTCTGCATGGTCATCGCTCCATTGTTCTGTTTCCTGTTTTTCACCACCCTGATGGAAAACGGGCTGCCGACCAATCTGCCTGCAGGAGTGGTGGACCTCGACAACACCGCCACGACACGCAACATTATCCGTAATCTGGATGCGTTTCAGCAGACCCAGATTGTAGCTCATTACCCAAGTGTAACAGAAGCAAGGCAGGCCGTACAGCGCGGAGAGATTTATTCATTCTATTACATTCCGAAGGGAACGACCGAAGAAGCCCTTGCCAGCAGACAGCCTAAAGTATCTTTCTATGTCAACTATTCTTACCTGATAGCAGGTTCCTTGCTCTATAAAGACCAGAGAACCATGTCGGAGTTAGCCTCTGCAGCTGTGGGACAAGCAACTCTATTAGCCAAAGGAGCCACCGAAGACCAGGCACTTGCCTTCCTGCAACCGGTAGTCATTTCTACCCATGCACTGAACAACCCCTGGCTGAACTACTCGGTGTACCTGTGTAATACCTTGTTTCCGGGCATTCTGATGCTGCTCATTTTCCTGACTACCGTATATACCATCGGAACAGAATTAAAGGAAAAGACTTCAAAAGAATTGATGCAACTGGCCGATAACTCCATTGTGACGGCACTGGTGGGGAAATTGATTCCTCAAACCGTGACGTTCTTCATCATGGCCACGTTCTATAATGTGTACTTGTACGGATTCCTGCACTATCCGTGTCACAGCGGGATTTTCCCGATGCTGTTAGCCGGGCTGCTGCTGGTACTTGCTTCACAAGCATTCGGCGTATTCCTTTTCGGTTTGTTCGGTTCACTCCGTCTGGCATTGAGTGCTGCTTCTCTGTGGGGAGTCATTTCATTCTCCATCTCGGGATTCACTTTCCCGGTCATGGCGATGCACCCTACACTGCAGGCTTTATCCGTCTTGTTCCCCTTGCGGCATTATTTCCTGCTCTACGTGAATTTGGCCTTAAACGGTTATCCGGTCATTTATGCCTGGCATGCCGTTACCGCCCTGCTGCTATTCATGCTCCTGCCTTTCTTCTTCCTGAAAAGAATACGCACGGCCATGCTGCATTATGTCTATATCCCTTAACCCTTTGCGTTCATGAAAAAAGAATCGTTAAAACAAACCATACAACAAGGCTTTGCAGGTCTCTTCCATATATGCAAGCAGGAACTGAAAGCCGTTTTCAAAGACCAGGGCGTACTTATTTTCTTCTTGCTTGTCCCGCTGGCCTACCCGCTGGTATATGCCTTTATTTATACCAATGAGGTGGTACGAGAAGTGCCTGTAGCGGTGATTGACAACAGCAACACG
>ENA-OPSA01000206-OPSA01000206.1-human-gut-metagenome-genome-assembly--contig:-NODE-206-length-8951-cov-1.950877_pt1 | contig 8951 bp, 8 predicted proteins | sample MGYA00241804_ERZ501899 | MGnify/ENA primary metagenome ERZ501899 (study PRJEB25962, sample SAMEA2042110) | human gut metagenome | biome: human gut; feature: human-associated habitat; material: faeces...
TGACAATGGCTACACCAAACACCGCTTCTAGATTCTTTAGCTGGTCTACAAGAGCCTTTTCTGCAATATCCTGCATACCGACATCAATTGTGGTAATTATATCACAACCGTCTACGGCAGGTTTGTCGATAATATTCAGGTATTTGTTCATGACTTTTTGTCGGTGAGTAATACCGTCCTGCCCTTTCAAAATAGAATCGTATGTCAATTCTATTCCGTTCTTTGCTCCTAATGCTACATCCGGATACATATCGCCTAACGTACGTGCCGCCAGTGAACCGAATGGTTTTTTACGCTGGTTGAAAGCCAGTTCATGAAATCCTCCCTTGAATTTACTCAAGTTGAATACGGGTAATTTCTTGGCTTCTTTGTATTCTATGTAAGAAATACGACGTGGATAGAGAAGGTAATTCCGGCTTTTCTGTCGTCTGCCTTTCAATATGTGCTGTCGAAATTCCTTGGCGCTCTTGTCTGGAAAAATTTGATGAAGTCCTTCGCAAATTTCGGTCAAGTGGTTCATCAGCATGGTGTCTTTCTTTTCACCTCCAGCTTTGAAGTCCATATAGATTTTATATTCTGGCAGGCTGCTGGCCATCAGTTTCCCGTCTGAAGAAATGATATTTCCTCTGGTAGGATGGACAATTACATTTTCTTTGATAAAACGGTCGGCCACATCTTTCCAGTATTGCCGCTCTGCAAACATGATAATTGCCGCTTTGGCAATGATTGCAATAGCCAGCAATGCCATGATGAATACAATAAGCGTATATCGTAGTATGATATTTTTTTGTCCTGGTACCATTTTAGTCCTTGTTTTTTATTAGGTAGGGTGGTGTGGAAGCTGTTTCCAGTGAGGTCCCTTCTGCAGAAATATACTCTTCAATGCGCGACTGGCGGCTTTTCTCTGTCAGTTCAGAGGAAATAGTCAGAGCGTCATATTTAGTGTCGATTAATTCCTTTTTCAAACGGTCTATTTCAATCATTTCTTGCTGACTGGAATAGCGGTTGTCTATGTACAGGATGACAAGAATCATAATCAGTATGATTAAGTTAGCCTGCTTTCTCATCAGGTGTACCAGTACTTCTCCTCCTAATATGCTTCTCCATGTAATATGTGGAGATTCTTGTGGTGTCATTTCTTGGTGTTCCATGTGTTACTTCTTTTCTGCGATTCTCAGTTTGGCGCTGCGTGAACGTGGGTTACGCTGTATTTCGTCCTCGCTGGGGATAATAACCTTGTTGTTTATTAATTTAAACGGAGTTTCTACGTTCCCAAAAAAGTCCTGTTTAGCTTTTCCTTCAATATTCCCCGTTTTCATGATGTTTTTTACCATGCGGTCTTCCAGCGAGTGATAGGTAATGACTACTAGCCTTCCTCCAGGTTTGAGGGCTTCTGTTGCGGCGTAAAGCATTTCTTTTAGCGCTTCCATTTCTTGATTCACTTCAATTCGGAGCGCTTGGAAAACTTTTGCCATTTCTTTCTTTTCTCGCTCTCTTCCGTAAAGTGGTTTTACGATTTCGATGAACTCTCCAATGGTTTCAACCGGTTTTTGTGCTCTGGCTTTTACGAGTGTTGCAGCTAGTTTACGGCTGTTTTTAAGTTCACCATAAAGATAAAACAGATCTGCCAGCTTTTCTTCCTCATATGTGTTGATGATATCAGCAGCGGTAATACCGGCACGTTTATTCATACGCATATCGAGCTTCCCGTCAAAACGGAAGGAAAATCCTCGTTCCGAGTCGTCAAAATGGTGAGACGAAACACCTAAATCTGCTAAGATTGCATCCACTTCTTCTACTCCGTAATAACGAAGGAAATTGTGCAGGTAGCGAAAATTACTTCTGACAAAAGTAAAACGTTTGTCGTTGATGATATTTCTTTCTGCATCGGCGTCCTGATCAAAACTGAACAGCCGGCTTTTATCATCCATATTCCGTAAAATTTCTCTGGAGTGTCCTCCTCCTCCAAAGGTTACGTCTACGTAAGTACCTCCTGATTGAAGATGCATACCTTCAATGCTCTCGTGTAATAGTACTGGTATATGATATGTAGGCTCTGTTTTCTCCATGCGATTTTCTTGTAAATTCACCTTATTATATATTCAAGCGGTAAAATTAGAAATTTCCATAGAATCACGCATCATGTTTTCTATAGAAAATATGAATAAGTTATCAACAGGTTACTCTTTCTGTGTAAAACGAGGAAGAAACGTCAAAGATTTGTCTTAATGAAATCAGTTCTGCAATTTTTTTTATCAGTATAAGTGTATTTTTTGTCATAAAATGAGTGTCTTTTCAAAAGATGAGTTACTTTTGCAAAGTAAACTTTTGTAGAATGGGTGAAAATTCAATATTTTTAATTGACATTGATAAAGTATTGAGAGACAAAGCCGGGAAAAAAGCTAATCGTATACCGCGTTTTTTAGTGTCATACTTAAAGCATATTGTGCATCAGGATGAGATTAACGTGTTCCTGAAAAGTGTTGCAGACAAGACCGGTGTGGATTTTCTGGAGGCTTGTATGGAATTCCTTGACATTAAGCTGGAAGTGAGAGGGATAGAGAATCTTCCTTCCGATGGCTTGTGTACGTTTGTGTCTAATCATCCTTTAGGTGGTCAGGATGGTATCGCCTTAGGCTATATATTGGGCAAACATTACAATGGTCGTATAAAATACCTTGTAAATGATTTGCTGATGAATCTTCATGGATTAGCTCCCTTATGTATTCCTATTAATAAGACTGGCTCCCAGTCGCGTGATTTTCCTAAGATGGTAGAGGCTGGATTCCGCTCTGATTCTCATATTATTATGTTTCCGGCTGGCATCTGTTCCAGAAGGCAAAAAGGTGTGATTAAAGATTTAGTTTGGAAGAAAACCTTTATCTCTAAAAGTGTGGAAACACAACGGGATGTTATTCCTGTGCATTTTGAAGGAAGAAATTCTGATTTTTTCTACAATCTAGCCAATCTGTGTAAATTTTTAGGGATTAAGTTTAACATAGCCATGCTTTATTTGGCTGATGAAATGTTTAAAAACCGTCATAAGACTTTTAAGGTGACAATTGGCAAACCGATTCCATGGCAGACGTTTGATAAATCACGTTCGGCCACGGAATGGGCAGACTATGTAAGAGAGTTAGTTTATAAACTGTGAAAAGAAAATACGATTTAATCATTAGATTATGGAAGATATAATTGCTCCGATTGACAAAGAAGTTCTAAAATCGGAACTGACGGAAGACAAACGCTTAAGATTTACGAACAAGAGCAACAACGAGATTTACATTGTTACATGGAAGAATGCGCCTAATGTGTTGAAGGAGATTGGGCGTTTGCGTGAAATTGCATTCCGTGCCGCTGGAGGGGGAACCGGTAAGTCAATGGACCTTGATGAGTATGACTTGATGGAAAATCCTTATCAGCAATTGATCGTATGGGATCCTGAAGCTGAAGAAATTCTGGGCGGCTACCGTTATCTGTTAGGAGATGAAGTGGAGTTTGATGCCGATGGCAAGCCTTTGCTGGCAACGGCGCACATGTTTAATTTCTCCGAGAAATTCTTGAAAGATTATTTGCCTACTACGATAGAATTAGGACGTTCTTTCGTTACGCTTGAATATCAGTCTACTCGTGCAGGTTCAAAAGGGCTGTTTGCCTTGGATAATTTATGGGACGGTCTGGGAGCATTGACGGTGGTAATGCCTCAGGTAAAATATTTCTTTGGAAAGATGACCATGTATCCCAGCTATAACCGCTTCGGACGTGATATGATTCTTTATTTCCTGAAGAAACATTTCAATGATAAGGATAAGTTAATTACCCCGATGCAGCCTTTGTTGATTGAAACCGATGAAAAGGTACTTGAGAAGCTGTTCTGTTACGATACCTTTAAGGAAGATTATAAGGTATTGAATACAGAGGTGCGCAAGTTGGGTTATAACATTCCCCCTCTAGTGAATGCCTATATGAGTTTGTCACCGACCATGCGTATGTTCGGTACGGCGATTAATGATGGCTTTGGCGATGTGGAAGAAACCGGTATTTTGATTGCTGTGGATGAGATTCTCGAAGAAAAGCGTGTGCGTCACATTGAATCCTATCTGCGTGAACATCCGGAGGCTCTGCAGATAACTTCTGGAGCCAATCCGGTGGTAAATAAAACGCAGAAATAATAATATTCTTTATAGAGCAGGCAGGCTGTTCCCGTTTATTTTTCGGTATAGGTCAAGTGCATAGACATCTGTCATACCGGAAATATAATCGAGTACAGCCTGAATTTTTTCATATAAGGTAGGAGCCTGGATATGATATTGGCTGGACACTCGGTTGATTAACAGCTGGGAATACGCCTTTTCCGGGTATCTTACGGCTTCAATCATTAAGTCGACCAGCGTGGTGATTACCTGATAACCGGCCAGTTCAATGTCGACTACATCTTTCGAGCAATAAATCTTTTCAAAAGCCGTATGTGAGCAGTTTTCATAGGCATCTCTGACTCTTGAACTGAGTTTTTGAATCAGCGTTCCTTGAAATTCACCTTTTAGAATTTCTTCTTCGTGCAAAATAAAGGTGCGTACACATTCACTGATTAATACTCCGATGGCCGATGAACGCAAGTAGGCTATTTGCTCATTGGTATCGTCCACCATTTTGCATATCGATTGAATATGGTCTAACTTCTCGGGCGCAAAGAAACGTAAATACAATTCTTTGGTCTCCTGTGTAGTCAGTATTTTCAGTTTATGCGCATCTTCTATATCCATCATCTGGTAGCAGATGTCATCTGCCGCTTCTACAAGGTACACCAGCGGATGGCGGCAATACTTCAATGGTTCTCCTTCCTTGCTAATCTTTTTAAGTCCCAGTTCATGGGCAATCTTCTGAAAAGCCTCTTCTTCGCTGGTAAAGAATCCGAATTTTTGCTTGCTGCCGGCCAACTGTGAGGAAAATGGGTATTTCACAATAGCGGCTAATGTGGCATACGTCAATACGAAACCGCCGGGACGTCGTCCTTGAAACTGGTGGGTAAGCAGACGGAATGCGTTGGCATTCCCTTCAAAGTGAGTGAAGTCATCCCATTCCTTTGCTGAAAGATACGCTTGTAAGGTGCGTCCTTTTCCTTCGGAAAAATACGTGCCAATCGCTTTCTCTCCCGAATGGCCGAAAGGAGGATTTCCTAAGTCATGTGCCAGACAGGCAGCCGATACAATGGAGCCTATTTCTGAAATATGCGTATCATGCAGTTCCGGATGAAGCTTTAATAGCTCGGAGGCGATTTTATTGCCGAGTGAACGCCCTACACATGAAACTTCCAGGCTGTGTGTCAGCCGGTTGTGTACGAAGATACTTCCCGGCAAAGGAAAGACTTGTGTCTTGTTTTGCAAACGCCGGAAAGGGGCCGAGAATATCAGTCGGTCATAGTCACGTTGGAACTCTGTACGGTCTTCTTTTCGGGCTTCATGAAGATTCTCCAGACCGAACCTTTTATTTGATAGCAATTGTTTCCAGTTCATAATGTAACTCCTTTGTGATGTGGTACTTAAATTTAAAGAAGCTCTAAAAGTTAAGTGCAAAAATATAAAAAAATGGTAAACGTAACTATTAATTCTGTGGATTGTGTAACTTCGCAACTTCATAAAAGCATAAAATAGATGAAAATACAGATTATAAATACTTCCCGGCATCCATTGCCGCAATATGCTACTCCGCAGTCGGCTGGGGTAGATCTTCGTGCGAACCTGAATGAACCGATTGTGTTAAAGCCTTTACAGCGTTGTCTGGTACCTACCGGCTTGTTTTTAGCGTTGCCGCACGGATATGAGGCTCAGGTACGTTCACGTAGTGGACTGGCTATCAAAAAAGGTATTACCGTATTGAATTCTCCGGGAACCATTGATGCCGATTATCGAGGAGAAATCAACGTGATATTAGTCAACTTGTCGGCTGAAGAATTTGTGATTGAAGACGGTGAACGTATTGCGCAGATGGTGATAGCCCGTCATGAACAGGCTGAATGGGAAGAAGTGAAAGTGTTGGACGAAACGGAACGTGGGGCAGGAGGATTTGGTCACACAGGAACCGTATAAACCTGAATGTATGAAAAAACTATTAGGAATCATCGGGATGGTTTTCCTGCTGTTTGCCTGTGGTACCACCGGAAAGCAGCATTCGGCAAAGCGAAACTTGGCAAATGAGGAAAGGGATACCTTGTCATACGAACAACGCAGAAAGTATAACTATTTTTTTCTGGAAGCAGTTCGCTTGAAACAGAAGGGAGACTATGATGCCGCGTTTGAGCTTTATAAGCACTGTCTGGATATTTATCCGGGCTCTGCTCCAGCTTTGTATGAGATATCTCAATTTTATATGGTGCTGGGACAGGAACAGAAAGGTGAAGAAGCGTTGAAAAAGGCTGTACATTCTGACGAATCAAATTTTTGGTATAAACAGACTTTGGCGGCTTATTATCAGCGGAAGCGTGATTGGGCGAAAGCCATTGCCGTGTATGACGACATGGCACATCAGTTCCCGTCTCGGCTGGAGCCGTTAATGGCTTTGGTCGATTTGTATAATCAGACAAAGAGTTATTCACAGGTAGTTTCTGTGTTGAATCGTCTGGAAGAATTGGATGGCAAGTCTGAGCAAATCAGTATGGAGAAGTTCAGAATGTACCTGCTGTTGGATAACCAGGAACAGGCGTTTAATGAAATTGAGAGTCTGTCGAAAGAGTATCCCTATGATTTACGTTATCAAACGATTTTGGGAGATGTGTATCTGAATAATGATAAGCCGGATGAAGCTTACGCAGTTTATCAGCGAATCTTGAAGGAAGAACCAGGATATGCACCGGCCTTGCTTTCGATGGCCTCTTATTACAAACAGTTGGGTAAGGACAGTTTGTATCGCCAACAACTAGATACCATTCTGTTGAATGAGGATGTAGAGTCGAATACCAAAATGGAAATCATGCGTCAGCTTATCCTTCAGTCGGAACAGACCACAAAAGACAGCACACAGATTGTATCCTTGTTTAAGGAAATTTTAGACCGGCCGCAGCAAAATGCCGATCTGGCCATGCTTTGCGCACAATACATGATCACAAAGCACATGGAAAAAGAGTCTGTACCTGTACTGAATCAGGTCTTGTCGCTTGATCCGGAAAACAAGCCTGCCCGCTTACAGTTGCTCAGCTATGCCATTCGTGACAATAATCTGGACGAAGTGATTCGTGTGGCTACTCCTGCGCTGGAATACAATCCGGACGCCATGGAGTTTTACTACTATTTAGGCTTGGCTCATTATCAGAAAGAAGAAACGGATAAAGCGATGGAGATTTTCCAGCAGGGACTGAAGCAGGTAAATGAAAAGAGTGATAAAGGAATTGTCTCAGATTTTTATGCCATTTTAGGAGATTTGTACCATTCTAAAGAAATGAAAGCGGAGGCCTATGCAGCCTATGATTCTTCGTTGGTTTATAACCCGAACAACATCGGTACACTCAACAACTATGCTTACTATCTGTCTGTAGAGCGGACTAACTTGGATAAAGCTGAGGAAATGAGTTACAAGACCGTCAAGGCAGAGCCTGAAAATGCGACTTATCTGGATACTTACGCCTGGATTTTGTTTGAGAAAAAGCGCTATACGGAAGCGCGTATTTACATTGAACAGGCTATGAAGAACGGAGGAGATAGCAGTCAGGTGATTGTGGAACATTGCGGTGATATCTATTATATGTCAGGTGAGAAAGAAAAAGCATTAGAATGCTGGAAAAAGGCGGATGGCATGGAAAATAAGGAAGAAGATGGTGCAACGCCTCGTACAGAAGCTGAGTTGAAACGCTTGAAACGTAAAATCGCATTGAAAAAATATATAGAATGAAACGACTGATTTACTGGATATATGTGGTATGCCTGATTGTATTGGCTTCTTCTTGTGGTTCTTTGCGTCATACGGAACGTGCTCCTATGATTGGAGGCCTGAAAGGAGAAGAATATCAAGAAAAGGTGATTTCCAGTCTTCCTCACTGGAACTGTGTGACGGGAAAGGTGGCCTTGAACTTGAACACGGGTAGTAGTAAAAATACAAAATTGTCGGCCACTCTCCGTATGAAAAAAGGAGAAGTCATACAGTTGTCGGTAGCTCCTTTGTTGGGGATTGAAGTGGCACGCTTGGAAATTTCACCGGAACGTATTCTGGCTGTCGACCGTCTTCACAAACAGTATGTGGAAGTTTCTTTTGAAGACCTGAATCGGATGGCCAATTTGAATTTGAGCTTTAATGTGTTGCAGTCATTGTTTATGAATGAGATTTTTTTGCCCGGCAAGGAAACTGTTGAGGTGTCCGATTTGCACCGTTTCCGGATGACTTCGGAAGGAAATTATGCGTTGTGGAAAGTAAAGGATACCAAGAAACTGGCTTATAGTTTTCGAACTACAGCCGATAAGGGATGGCTTGAAAATACATCCGTAGCTCTTTCTGGTACTCCGTATGCGTTGAACTGGACATATGGTGAATTTGGCAAACTAGGAGCAGCTTATTTTCCTCAGCATATTTTGGCCGAATTGATGGGGAGTGGAAAAACTTATAGTCTGGATATGAAACTCTCCCGTATGTCGGTAGGAGAGGATTGGGAAACACGGACAAGTTTGTCCTCCAAATATAAAAAGATAGAACTGGCAACCTTGCTCAAAATGTGGTTGGAAAAATGAAACGTTTTGTAGTCATATCTTGTATTTGTTTTTATGTTTGTGTGCTTACTGCTCAAACAACTCCTAAGATTCGTCAACTGGAAAAACAACGGAACGAGCTGAAACAGCAGATTGCCGAATCGGAGACCTTATTGCAGTCTACCAAGAATGATGTAAAAAGTCAGCTGGGTAATCTGGCCTTGCTTTCGGGACAAATAGAAGAACGACAAAAATACATTCAAACCATAGAGAATGATGTAA
>ENA-OPSA01000212-OPSA01000212.1-human-gut-metagenome-genome-assembly--contig:-NODE-212-length-8692-cov-1.674887_pt1 | contig 8692 bp, 4 predicted proteins | sample MGYA00241804_ERZ501899 | MGnify/ENA primary metagenome ERZ501899 (study PRJEB25962, sample SAMEA2042110) | human gut metagenome | biome: human gut; feature: human-associated habitat; material: faeces...
TTTACAGCATTATCCGGTAAAGAATATTTTGTTACGACATCATGAGCATTATTACTTAATATGTCTTTGCATAATTCTTCTAATATTTCTTTATCAAATTGAATTGAAATTTCATCCTTACCTGTTTTAAATCCCTGTACACAATTAGGCATTAATTTATCTATCTTAAATCCGCTTTCATAGACTTCCTGCAGATGATTGTCATGTGGTCTAAAGATATATAATGGTGCAGAAGGAACTATCTCCTGACAATTAACGGTGCTTAATTGGTTTTCGGCAAGGAAATCCAGCTTAAATTTTCTACTACCATAAATGTCTTTATAGAATACTTGAGCAAGCGAAGATGCATCTTTATCTTTTTTCTTGATAAAGATATTGATTGATACTCCTTGCATAATATCAAATATACATTGGTCTTTAAGTTCTGGAGTACTTTCACTTCTCATGGTAGAACCATGTAGATTAATAATATATATCTTATCGAATGTTTTTAGTAAGTCATATCTCATTCCTCTAAACAATCGCGTGTCAAGAAAGGTATTCGCTGTAATGTATGCCAATACGCCTTCTTGTGTTCTGTTAACGAAATGCTGTCCTAAACGGATAAACTTACAGTAATCGTTATTAATACCTTTGGGATTACGTTCTTTCAGTGTATTTTTGAATGTTTTCTGCTTTGTTCGTTTATTGATTTTTATTACTTTCTTGCTTTCGCCGGGCTCTTGTTTATAATCGTCCATTAAATCCATAATCCATTTTCCTTTATTGGCGGATTTTTCATTATATGGTGGATTACCCATTACTACCATGACTGGAGTTTCTCTTTTTAAGGCGTTGGCAGCATTGGCTTCATCAGAAACAAACGTTCCGAAATCAAGTTTCGTTTCCGGTTGCTCCTCTTCAAGAGAGTTTGTAAGATATATATTGAGTCTTTCAGGTAATTTGCCCTTATTTTGATCCAATTGTAATGCTGTTGCTAATTTAAGATGTGCCATTGTATATGGAGCCATCAGGTATTCAAAGCCGTTTATACGAGGTATTAGATGTCTGATTACATCTTCCGGCCACAGGCCTTCCTGACCTTTGTAATAAGAATGAATGACATGGCAGACCTCAGCTAAAAAGGTTCCTGTTCCTGTAGCTGGGTCTAAAACTTGGATACGGTGTATTTCTTTACTATCACCATTATGGTCTGTTATTTCTATTTTAGAGTTATTGGCCAGTCCATTTTCAATACCGAATTCTTTGATAAGTATTTCATTTACAGCATCTACGATAAAATGGACTACTTGGGCTGGAGTGTACCACACACCGAATTCTTCTCTTATTTTAGGATTGTATTCTTCAAGAAATTCTTCATAGAAATGTATAATGGGGTCTTTCCTGCCTGTTTCCTTTCCATAGTTCTTTAGAACTTTGGTCATATCGGTAACCCTGAATATTTCTGCTAAATCATCAACAATCCAGACTATACAACTATGAAGTTCCGCTAATGCTATATTTTTGAATATTTTCTTTAGAAATGGATTAAAGCTTGGGATAAGCTCAGCAGCTTCTAACCTGCTGAATGTTTTAGGGGTTTTATCATTGATTCTTGCAATGAACATTCCGTAAACAATTGTCTGGGCGTAAAAGTCCGCAAATTGCTTTTCGTCCATGTCATGCACTAAAATTTTTTGAAAGGCAGATAATTTATCATGGAGATTTTTGTCTTCATCGGTCTTATTTTCACTCATAGCGTTGCCTATAATTGTGGCTATCAACTTAGCTTTAGCAGCCATAATTTCAGCAAGCTTTCCTGCTTGTGTTATTTTTTGTGGACTTGCATTGCCTAACGTTTGTACAATCTTTAAGAAAACAGCTTCTTCCTTTTTATTATCTGTTGGTACTATAGTCTGGTTTACTATATTTGCGATGTTTGCAGAAGAGGTTAATTCTCCATTTTCATACAGGTGGAAAGTTAAATAGTCTGTAAAGACAATAGTGTTTAATGCAGATTTATATCTGTCAAACTGCTCTTTATGCAGTTTTTCCTTTTCACCCTTTAAATCCTTATCATTTAGGTTCTTGGTTTCTATGAAAGAGATGGCAATATCATTTTTCAATATTTTGTAATCAGGAACACCATAAGCAGACCTTTTTGGTTCATGTATAATGGTGACCTTAGGTAACAATGCCTTTATCAGATTCTGAAGTATTCCACGATAGGTTGCTTCTGTTGCTTGTTGGGTTTGATAAACTATATTAAGCTCTTCAATGTAGGTAGTGATATTGCTGTTCATATTCGGCCTTAATTTAATAAGGCGAAGATAATAACAATTATTTAGATTTTAGGACTTTTCATCAGGAGTAAATGAGAAATCATCTTAAACGAGCGTAAAATTGTTACTTCTTTATTCCTATGAAGAAAGAAGTATGAATAATGATAAATGAAAGAAAAAAAGTTATTGATATTTTGTATCTGTTGTGTCATTCATCAAAAACGGGAGCAATTTGTGTCATAAATGTGTTATGCACAAAAGAAAAAGGAGCCAAGTCAATGACTTAACTCCTTCATTTTCACCAGTCGGGGTGACTGGATTCGAACCAGCGACCACACGCCCCCCAGACGCGTACTCTAACCGGGCTGAGCTACACCCCGAATTGCGGATGCAAAGGTACTGCTTTATTCGGAATAACCAAATATTTTCCGCAATAATTTCTTAGTATTTTTAGATTACGTTTAAACGCTGTTTGAACACCACAAAACTTATCCCATGGTTTCGCGGTAGAAATCAAGCAGTTCGTAGATTTCCTCTTGTGAAGCGGTCTGGTTGATACGAATGTCACCGATTCTTCCTAAAAGAGTGAAATTGATGACGCCACATGAGGCATTCTTTTTGTCATGCTTCATGAAGTCGTACAGACATTCGTAGTCATCGCAGGTGAAATAAAGGCTGCCATAGTTTTCCTTGATGAACTGAATGGTGGTGCGCAATGCTTCTTTCGGGAAACCGCAGCGGATGTGTGACAGATAAAGTTCGCAGACCATACCCCAGGCTACAGCATATCCATGAAGCACCGGATGGTTAGTCTTTAGGGCGAAACTTTCAAAGGCATGTCCGATGGTATGTCCGAAATTCAACGCTTTCCGGATGCTTTGCTCATAGGGGTCTTTTTCTACAATGTCTTCCTTGACTTGCACGGACTGGCCGATAAGTTTCTGCAGCAGTGCGTAGTCTATGTGAGCAAAGTCAAATGTCAGCAGTTCGCTCCAGTGTGACGGCTGACTGATTAGACCGTGCTTCAGCATTTCTCCGTAACCGGACAGCAGGTTTGGCATATCGAGGGTTTTCAGAAACTGGCTGTCAATCATTACCTGGTCGGCAGGATAGAAGGAACCGATTTCATTCTTGAGTCCGTTGAAGTTAATACCGGTTTTTCCGCCTACTGCAGCATCAATCATGGAAAGCAGGGTGGTGGGGATGTTGATACACGCGATACCTCGTTTGAAGGTGGCTGCGGCAAATCCTCCCAAGTCGGTCACCATACCTCCTCCTAAGTTTATGAGCAGTGAGTGGCGGGGGGCTCCCCGGTTGCTGAGCTGGTTCCATACATAGGCCAGTGTCTCCAAGTTTTTATGCACATCTTCCGGACCAATGACAATTTGTTCTGCATCCTTCAGCAAGGCGATGTCTTGCAGCAGAGGGAGGCAAAGACGAAAAGTATGTTCGTCGGTCAGGATAAAAATCTTGTCGTATGAATGTGCAGATAACTTCTGGCTGAGCTCCGTATTGAAATTTTGGCAAATAATGACTTCTTGTTTACTCATAAGTGTATTTGTTTTGGTCGCAAATTTAGAAAAAAAGTTAGAAGAAGTCGGATGTTGGCTTACAATTAAGTATTTTTGTGCGAATAAAAAATAATCAAGTTATGAAAGGAATTTTTCCGGCTTCGTGCCGTTTGTTGGGGTATGTGTTACTGTTATTGTCAGTATTTGTTCCGTTATTGATGTATATGTTCGGACAGGTGAATGACGGTAATCTGCTGTATGTGAAACTGGGAATGAAACTGGTCATCTGGATTTCATTGTTCATGGTTTTTCTGGCTAAAATGAAGGATGAAAATGAGGAAGCTTTTGCCATTCGGCGGAAAGCAATGGTGATTTCACTCTATTTGTGGGGAGTTTATTATGTAGGAGTATTGCTGAATGCAGCTTATGGAGGAAATTTGCAGGAAGCGGATAATTCAGTAGGTATCGTGTACATGGTTATTTGTGTGTTCTGTAAAGAGTTTTTGATGCAGAAGGCAAAGATTGAAAAAAACTTCAGACAAAAATAAGTTAAAAAATAAAGAGTAGGGGTAAACCTTTTTTGTTGATAATTGTCAAAGGTACAATTAATCAACAAGGAAGAGATAAAGGCAATGAAAAAAGTTTTATTGGGATTGCTGCTGATGGTGGGGGTAACCATTTCTGCTTTTGCACAAAGCAGCGGCAGCCGTGGAACCGTAACAGGAACGGTTCTTGATGAGGGGGATAAATCGCCTGTCATTCAGGCTACAGTACAGCTCCTTTCTGTGAAGGATAGTTCAATGGTAGTGGGAAATGTGACTAATTTGGACGGACATTTCTCTTTATCAGTGCGTCCGGGAAAGTATCTGCTGAAAGTTTCGTATATTGGATATACTCCATTTTTCAAGCAAGTTGCATTGACTCGTAACAATCCACGTTTGAATGTAGGTAAAGTTGAATTGGCTTCGGATGCCATTATGCTGGCAGAAGCTGTAGTGGTAGCTGAGGCTCCGGAGGGGACGGCGGGTGGCCGATACGCTGGTGTACAACAGTTCTGCCTATCGTGTGCCTGAAGGTTCGGCTTTGGAAGAACTGGTAAAGAAGCTTCCGGGAGCTGAAGTGGATGAAGATGGGAAAATCACGATTAACGGAAAAGAAATCAAGAAAATCATGATTGATGGAAAGGAGTTCTTTGCCGATGATCCGAATATTGCCATGAAAAATCTTCCGGTAAATATTATTGATAAGGTGCGTGCGTATGATAAACAATCGGACTTGGCCCGTGTGACAGGTATTGATGACGGCGAAGAAGAAACCGTGCTCGACCTGAGTGTGAAGCCGGGTATGAATAAGGGATGGTTTGGAAATGCGGACGTAGCAGCTGGTACGGAAGATCGTTACAGTGGAAAAGTAATGTTGAACCGATTCATTGGAGAGAATCAGTTTACGGTGATTGGTTCAATGAATAATGTGAATGATAACGGCTATCCAGGAGGAGGCGGTGGCTTTCGTTGGGGAGGACAGAACGGTCTGACCAGCATCAAGATGGGTGGTTTCAACTTTAGTACACAGAGTGAGAAATTGGAAACAGGAGGTAGTGTGAATTATAACTACAAGGATGCGGACATTATCAGTAAGCAGGCTTCGGAAACATTCGTTTCTTCGGCTACCAGCTCTTTCAAGAATGCCCAGAATGCTAATCGCAATAAGACTACTTCGCTTACGGCAGATTTTCGTATTGAGTGGAAACCGGATACTATGACAACGGTGATTTTCCGCCCGCGTTTGACATACGGAAAGAATGATAACAGGAGTGCGACAAATTCTTTTACATTCAGCCAGGACCCGGAACATACAACCGACGAAATCTTGAATGCTGCCGATAATCTTTCATCTTTGATTCCGGAGGAGAATATTGTCAATACGATTGCACGTAACAGCCTGCAGAAGGGAGATAACTTTAATGTGGGAGGTTCGGCCATGATTAACCGTCGTCTGGGAAAGGCAGGGCGTAATATTACTTTCCGCGGCTCTTATAATTACACGAACAGTTCGAGTGAACAGTTTTCAGTGTCTGAGACGGACTATTATCAGAAAACAGAAGAGGAACGTCTGGAGATTTTGAACCGTTATATCTCTACACCTACTTTGAATTATAACTATAGTGCACGCTTTACTTATAGCGAACCTATATTTAAAGGTGGTTTCTTGCAGTTCAGCTATAATTTCCAGTACAAGCGTTCAAAGAGTGATAATTCCACTTTTACAATGCCGGATGACTGGGAGATAGCGCAAGGTTATGGAGGAGATAATGTGGGAGTGCTGGATGAAAAGAACAGTAAGAGTGCACAATACACATATTACAATCATCAGGCCGATGTTTCTTTCCGCTGGATTCGTGAAAAGATGAGCTTGAATGCCGGTCTTTCTTTCCAACCGCAGAAATCGAAGTTGTCTTATAAGAAAGATCAGTTGGATACGGTGGCCATACGAAACGTATTCAACTTTACTCCGACATTTGATTTCCGTTATAAATTCTCGAAAACAAGCCAGTTGAGAATCAACTACCGCGGAAGAAGCTCTCAGCCAAGCATGACGGATTTGCTGCCTATTGAGGATACGACCGACCCGTTGAACATTCGTCGGGGAAATCCGGGGTTGAAACCGGCATTTACCAACTCGTTCATGGCTTTTTATAATACATTTGATACAGAGAAACAGCGGGGTATCATGACGCACTTCCGTTTTGAAAATGTATTGAACAGCATTAGTAATCGTAGTACATACGATCCGCAAACCGGTGGAACTGTAACTATGCCGGAGAATATCAATGGTAACTGGAACTTGTTTGGTATCTTGGGAGCTAATACGGCTTTGCGTAATAAGAAGTATACCATCAATACCTTTACGATGGCTCGTTATAATAACATTGTAAGTTATATGAGCGATGCACAGGCTGAGAGCGCATCGGATAAGAATAAAACACGTCAGTTGTCTTTGAGCGAACGCTTGAGAGGTACGTATCGTAATGACTGGTGGGAATTCTCTTTGAACGGTTCATTGGCTTATACGCATTCGCGCAATAGTTTCAAGGAAGAGAACAATATGGATACCTATCAGTTCTCGTACGGAGCAAGTACCAATGTCCGTTTGCCCTGGAACATGTCGATTGCTACAGACATCTCTCAGAACTCACGTCGTGGATATGCGGATGCAAGCATGAATCGTGATGAGTTAATCTGGAATGCACAGCTCTCGCAAGACTTTCTGAAAGGAAATGCAGCTACGGTCAGCATTCAGTTCTATGATATTTTGCGTAATCAGAGCAATATCAGTCGTGTAATCAGTGCCGCTATGCGAAGTGATACGGAATACAACGCGATTTACAGCTATTGCATGGTACACTTTATTTACCGTCTGAATCTGTTTGGTGGAAAGGGTGCCGGCCCGAGAATGGGCGGACCGGGTAGAGGTCCTGGGTTTGGTCCTGGATCGGGACATGGACCTCGCAGATTCTAAGGTTGAACGCATATACCGCAAAAGTCAATTCCACTTTTGCGGTATTTTTTTTGCCTTTTTCCAGATTACTCGTAATTTTGTTGAAAACGAAGTCGTAAGATGGACGTAGCAGTTTGGAATAGCATCTTTGTAGCCGTAATCTACTTTCTTTATTTTGCGGTGATACTGACAACTATCTTTGTCGTGATTCTTGACAATCGTAGTCCGGTAAAGACTATGGCCTGGATTCTGGTTCTCTTTTTTCTTCCTGTAGCCGGATGGATTCTGTACTTGTTTTTTGGGCGTAGTACACGTAAGGAACGCCTTATCAGCCGGAAAGGCTATGCTCGCTTGAGCAAGCGCCCTATGGCGGCTTATCAGGAACAACCGTCCGTAATGGCAGAACATGGCAAACAGCGTTTGATGGATTTCTTTTCACGCGTAAATAATGCGCTGCCTTTCTCCGGAAATAGAGTTACAGTTTATACGGATGCTGTTTCCATGTTGTCGGAATTGTTGAAAGATATTTACAGGGCTCGTCATCACATCCATCTGGAGTTTTATATTTTTGAGGATGATGCAGTAGGTCGGTTGGTTAGGGACGCCTTGATTGACCGGGCTCGTGACGGGGTGAAGATACGGGTACTGTATGACGATGTGGGATGCTGGAAAGTGCCTCTTGATTTTTATGAACAAATGCTTTGTGAAGGTATAGAAGTTCTTTCGTTCCTGAAAGTCCGTTTCCCAAGATTTACCAGTAAAGTGAATTATCGTAATCATCGGAAGATTGTGGTCATAGATGGTTGTGTGGGTTTTATTGGTGGAATGAATTTAGCTGAACGCTATGTGAAAGGACTAGGAAAAGGGAATTGGAGAGATACGCATGTCAGGCTGGAAGGTAAGGTCGTATATGGACTGCAGACTGCATTCCTTACTGACTGGTATGCTATTGACCGTACTTTGCTCACTTCAGCAGAATATTTTCCTCCGATTTCGGTGAAGGGAGGTGTGCTGGGACAAATTGTGACTTCCGATCCGGTAGGTGAATGGAGAGATATTATGCAAGGACTGATGATGGCTATCTGTTCTGCCCGGAGATATTTTTATGTGCAGACTCCTTATTTTTTACCGAACGAGGAAGTGATGACCGCTTTGCAGTCAGCTGCATTGGCAGGGGTTGATGTGCGACTTATGCTTCCTAAAAGAGGGGATACCTGGCTTATTCATAAAGGTTCACTGTCTTATCTGGAAGAACTGATGAAGGCCGGAGTCAAGATTTACCTTTATAAAAAAGGGTTCCTGCACTCCAAACTGATGGTATGCGATGATGAGTTGTCTACGATTGGTTCCACGAACATGGATTTCCGCAGTTTTGAACATAACTTTGAGGTGAATGCCTTCATCTATGACACAGAAACAGCG
>ENA-OPSA01000227-OPSA01000227.1-human-gut-metagenome-genome-assembly--contig:-NODE-227-length-8149-cov-1.486410_pt1 | contig 8149 bp, 8 predicted proteins | sample MGYA00241804_ERZ501899 | MGnify/ENA primary metagenome ERZ501899 (study PRJEB25962, sample SAMEA2042110) | human gut metagenome | biome: human gut; feature: human-associated habitat; material: faeces...
CCGTATGGGACTTACCCGTATTTCAACATGTTCTCGACAGACATCTTATCGATGTTTCTCGATTTCGGGTGCAAAGGTAGGCATTTTTTTTGAATACGCAATACCTTCATGAAAAAAAATATACCAAAATGGTAAAGAATATGATTTTTCAGTCTTTTTATATACCATAGCTCACTGAAAAAGACTACTTTTGTAACCATTATCAAACGTAACTATCATGACAACAGAAAGACCGATAACCTTGCAGGAATACGCCATGCGGTTTGGAACTTACATGGGATTGTTCTGGATTTTCAAATTCATCTTCCTCCCCATAGGCTTTTCCATCCCGTTGCTTCAGCTCCTGTTTATCCTGATGACCCTCTTTGTACCGGTGTTAGGCTACATTTATGCACGCCGCTACCGCAACCAGTATCATGAAGGTAATTTTTCTTTCACTCAGGCGTTCAGTTTCTGCTTTCTGATGTATCTTTTTGCTTCTATCCTGACAGCGCTGGCACACTACGTGTATTTCCGCTTCATTGATCAGGGTTACTTGTTGAATACGTATCTGGACCAACTGGAAACTATAAAGGATTCCGTAACCGGCGACATGAAGATTTCCGTAGAACAACTTATCGGTAGTCTGAATGTGATTTCTTCCCTCAGTTCTTTGCAACTGACCTTTCAGCTGCTTTCGCAGAATTTCTTCTATGGAATCCTGTTAGCTATTCCTACCGGTCTGGTAGTCATGAAAAAGAAAAACTAATCGCTTTAGCAATATAAATATGGATATATCTGTAGTCGTACCTCTATATAATGAAGAGGAGTCCTTACCCGAACTGTATGCTTGGATTGAACGCGTAATGCATGAGCATCATTTTACTTACGAAGTTATCTTTGTAAATGATGGTAGTACAGACCACTCCTGGCAAGTCATCGAAGAACTTAGCCGGAAGTCAAAAGAAGTGAAAGGCATCAAGTTCCGCCGTAATTATGGAAAATCACCTGCCTTATTCTGCGGATTCAAGAAAGCAGAGGGAGATGTAATCATCACCATGGATGCTGACTTACAGGACAGTCCGGATGAGATTCCGGAACTTTACCGCATGATTACAGAAGACGGTTATGACTTGGTTTCCGGATGGAAGCAGAAACGCTATGACCCGCTGTCGAAAACAATCCCGACCAAACTATTCAATGCTACCGCACGTGCGGTTTCGGGAATACATAATCTGCACGACTTCAACTGCGGACTGAAAGCCTATCGTCGGGACGTAGTGAAAAACATTGAAGTATATGGCGAAATGCACCGCTATATTCCCTACTTGGCTAAAAATGCCGGCTTCAACCGTATCGGAGAAAAAGTTGTTCATCATCAGGCACGCAAATATGGCAAAACCAAGTTCGGACTGAACCGTTTCGTCAACGGCTACCTGGATTTGCTTACCTTGTGGTTTTTGTCTACTTTCGGTGTGAAACCGATGCACATCTTCGGCTTCTTAGGTTCCATCATGTTCATCCTGGGATTTATCGCTGTCATTGTGGTAGGTGCTACCAAGCTCTATGACATGTATTGCGGCAATCCATATCGCCTGGTAACCGAAAGTCCCTATTTCTATCTGGCACTGACCACCATGATATTAGGAACCCAGCTTTTCCTGGCCGGATTTATCGGAGAACTGATAGCACGCAATTCTCCTGAAAGAAACAACTATCAAATCGAGAAAGAAATTGAATAATGAAGAAACTACCGATTGTATTAGGTATCCTCTTGGTGGCAGTCGTTTCCTTTTTCCCAGCTTGTGAAGTGGAAAACTGTCCGCCTAATGCACTGGCGTATGCCCAATTTGCATTTGTAGACCAATATGGACGATCTGTGCAGTACACCGATACACTCACAGTCATCGGGCAGTTGGAGACCGCTGATACGACAATTTACGACACGCTGATTAATAAATCAACCAACACAAGTACGCTCAGCCTGCCGCTCAGCTACGGAGAACAAACCCGGTTTATTCTTCAGTATGCCAACCGTCAGCGAGACATCCTTACAATTACTCACCGCAATATCCCTTATTTTATCAACTTGGATTGCGGTACCATGATGTTTTATGAAGTTACCAATGCGGAAACTACCACCCGTATGCTCGATTCGCTTGTCATTACCAATCCGAACATAGATAATTATGAGAAAGAGAATTTCAAGATATATTTCACTATTTCTGATACTAACGAGTAGCTGTCTTTTGCTTTCTCCTTTACAAGCACAGAAACCGGGCGTACATAAAGCAACTCCCGCAGAGATTAAAAAGGAAGACAAGAAGAAAGCTGAGCCGACAGAGCCTATTCCGTTCTATCAGGGAACGAGCATAGGAGTGGAAATTGCCGGACTGGGAAGTTACCTGTTAGGCAGCGACATTCTGAATACTGAAATTGCCGTACAAGCCAACTTGAAAAATCGCTTTCTTCCCGTCATTGAAGTGGGATACGGAAAGGCAGATGCCATAAATGATGGAAACAACTTGCATTACAAGACTTCCGCTCCTTACTTCCGTATCGGAATGGATTATAATGTGTTTTACAAAAAGACACACCTCCCGGGTTATTTGTATGTGGGGCTTCGCTACGGTATGAGTTCATTCAGTTATGATGTAGACGGCCCTAGCATGACCGACCCAAACTATGGCGGAGAAATCTCTTATCCGTTTGCTTATTCCGGAATGAAAAGTAGTGCCAGCTGGCTGGAAGGCGTATTCGGACTTAAAGTGAAAATATACAAAGGTTTCTGCATGGGTTGGAGTGTAAGATATAAAATGAGAATGAGCGTAGAAGGTCATGACAATTCCATTCCATGGTATGTACCTGGATTTGGGAAAAATGCCGGGAGCAGTTTTAACTTGACGTATAATCTCATCTACAACTTACCCTTCTGATTCACATGAATTTAATTGAAACCATTTTATTGTCTATCAGTCTGGCTATCGACTGTTTCACCGTATCCGTAACCAGCGGAATTATTCTGCACCGTATCCAATGGGGCACGTTTTTACGAATGGCTTTTTTCTTCGGTCTCTTTCAGGCACTGATGCCCTTCTTGGGATGGTTAGGTGCCAGTCGTTTCCAGCATCTGATTGAAGCCTACGACCATTGGATTGCCTTTGCCCTATTGGCATTTTTAGGTATCCGCATGATACGTGCGCAATTTAAAGAAGAAGAAACCGCTTCCTTCAACCCTACCAGCCTGAAAGTGACACTGGCATTGGCTGTAGCCACCAGTATTGATGCATTGGCCATCGGTATCTCGTTTGCCTTTGCCGGATTCAAGCAATTGGAAAGTCTTTGGATGCCTCTGACCAGTATTGGAATTGCCTCTTTCGTACTCTCACTAGCAGGAAGCCTCATCGGCGTATTCTTCGGCAAGCGTTTTCACCTGCGGGTGGAAATCTTCGGAGGACTGGTACTGATTGGCATCGGTATCAAAATATTAGTAGAACATTTATTCTTGCAATAAAATCATGAACAAAAACAACTTAAAATGGCAGTTGCCGTTTCTTGTGCTACTCATCGTAGGAACGGTACTGATTCTGAGAAAACAATCTCCTTACCAGACCGACCAGGGACTGGTATTCGGTACGGTCTATAAAATTACTTACCAGTCATCCGAAAACTTGAAAGAAGAGATTGAGAAAGAACTGCAGAAAGTAGACAACTCTTTGTCGCCGTTCAACAAGCAGTCGGTCATTACCCGCATCAACCACAATACAAACATGCACGCCGACAGCCTGTTTGTGTATGTATTCAATATGGCCAAAGAAATCTCCAACGAAACCGGAAAGGCTTACGATGTAACCGTGGCTCCGTTAGTCAACGCCTGGGGATTCGGCTTCAAGCACTCTCAGTTTCCTGATTCACTGACCATCGACAGCCTGCGTCAGTTTGTAGGTATCGACAAAGTACAGCTTAATGCAGAAGGAGAAGTAGTTAAAGCTGACCCGCGCATGATGCTCGACTTCAGCTCTATCGCCAAAGGGTTTGGTGTAGACTGTGTGGCACGGTTGTTCGACCGCAAAGGTATCAAGAACTACATGATTGACATCGGTGGAGAACTGGTATTGAAAGGACAGAACAGCAAAATGGAAACCTGGCGTATCGGCGTGAACAAACCTATTGACGATTCTTTGTCTGTCAATCAGGAAGATGCGGCCTATAAAGTGGACCATTCCAGCCCTTACGCCCAGAACGTCGGTTACGATACATACGGATTCCGCTCCCGGCAACTACCGCAACTTCTATTACAAAGACGGAAAGAAGTATGCACATACCATCGACCCTCGCACAGGATATCCGGTACAGCACAATATTCTTTCATCTACCGTCATCGCGAAGGACTGTGCCACAGCCGATGCCTACGCTACTGCCTTCATGGTACTGGGACTGGATTCAGCCAAGGCCATCTGCAGTGCCCATCCTGAGCTGGATGCCTATTTCATCTACTCGGACAAAGACGGAAAATTACAGACTTACTCTACCGAAGGTATGAAGAAATACATGCGAAACTAAAAAAGGCCTTGTTCAAGACAGGGTATAAAAAATGCCGGAACGTAAAAAAGTACGCTCCGGCATTTTTTATCTTATCAAGATACTACACCAGCCTTCTTCAGGCAAAAGTATCCGTACAACCTTCTTTTCCCAGTACTTCTTAGGAAGTACTGCAGTACTGCCGTAAAAGTACCAGAGTACTGATTAGAAAGTACTGGAGTACTGCCAAGGAAGTACTGACATCTTTCAGTTGTTTAAGAAAAGACCTTGTAATTATCCTAATACATTTCCTAAGTAGAGGAAGAACATACCAATCAGCACTAAAATCAGATCGACCACCTTGCTCTTCAGGTTCTTCTCACGGAATATCATGGCACCAAACAGGAAGGAAACCACTACGCTTCCCCGTCGTACCATAGACACAATGGAAATCATGGCCCCGTCCATACCAAGCGCATAGAAATACACGAAATCAGCTGCCGACAAGAATACGGAAATCAGGATAATGCACCAGTCCCAGTGAAACGGTGTACTGCTTTTCCGCTTGGGCCACCACAGGAACATCAGCACTCCTCCCATCAGGAAAAGCTGGTACACATTGTACCATGCCTGTACCACCATGTTGTTGAATCGTCCCATCAGGTATTTATCGTACAAACCGCTGACAGCACCTAACACAGCCGCCAGTACCACAAACCAAATCCATTTGTCGTGCTTGAAATCGATTCCTTCCTTCTTTCCCGAACGGCTCAACATGAAGAACGAAATGATGGCCATCAGCACACCAATCCACTGGTACACATTCAGGCGTTCACCAAATATCAGCAAGGCACCTACCAGCGTCATGACCGGACGGGTAGCATTGATGGGGCCGACAATGGTCAAGGGTAGGTGTTTCATACCGAAATAACCGAAAGTCCACGAAGAAAGCACGATAAACGATTTCAGGATAATGAACTTATGCACCTCCCAACCTGCTGAAGGCACGTAGAAAAGCGTATCCTGCAACGCCGCCGGATGAAAGTACGAAACTAAAATAAACGGTAAAAAAATCAGACTCGAAAAAAGCGTATTCAGTCCCAGTACCGGAAGAACCGCATTGTTTGCCAATGATTTTTTCTTGAAGACATCATAAAAGCCCAGCAACGCCGCTGAGCAAAAAGCCAGTAATAACCACATGTTTCTTTACGTTAAATCGAATTACAGCCTGCAAAATTAGGCAATAAAGCCGTGACTGACAAGTTTATTCCACAGAACCTTCTACCATTTTTCAGAAAGCGTTTACAATGTATATTTATCCGTATCCTTCCCTTGCTCCGGACGTCGTTCTGGAAATGAAATACGAAAACGTGTCAGACCATCGGCATAAGTCCGCAAAGAGAATGTACACCCCAGTCTGGTCAATACTTCCCGAATGAAAATCAATCCGATACCTTGCCCGTTAGGCTTGGTCGAAAAGAACGGACTGAACAATTTCGTTTCCACCTCCTTACTGATACCTTTTCCGGAATCGGCAATTTCAAGCATGACCGGAGATACTGATGTACGAATAAAAATATCCCCTCCCTGCCCGATACTTTCTGCCGCATTCTTAATAATATTCACCAGTACCTGTTCAAACAGAACCGTATCAATCCACACTTTCGGGTTCTCCACACATAACTCATTATGCAGCGTAATCTGCCGCTCCCGACAGATTGTTTCCATAAACATGCCACAAGCTATCACCCGGTCATTCAGCCTCACCAGCTCTATATTGGGGTCCGGAATCTTCACTACATCGGCAAATTTGGTAATAAACTGACTCATCCCCCAGCAACGCTCCACACAAACTTTCATCACTTCCTGCAAATCGTCAGTTTCTTCTCCCAATGTCTCCAGTGCTTCTCCAACAGTTTCCAAAGTAGAAGTAATGCCGGCTGTGGTATTATTCACCTCATGTGCTATCATCCGAATCACCTTCTCATAGGCCTTTTTCTCTGCTTTCACCACCTCGGTGGTTAAACTTTCTACCAATATGAACGGATGAGCAAACCCTCTGTCCACAAATGAAAGCCGGGAGCAGCGGTAAATTTTAGCATCACTTAAACGGATGGTATCTGTGGTATCCTTAGGTAAACGTGCCACTTCTTCTGCCAAGGGCGAATCCAGTTCGTCCAGCCGTTTTCCCATTAATTCCTCAACTGAAGCATATCCCAAAAACCGCAACGCCGCCGCATTCAACATAGATATCTGCTCGTCGAAAGTCAAAATAATCACTCCCATGGGCGATACATTAATCAACAAGTCTAAGAAATGATTCTGCTCACGCAAACGCAGACGTTCGTTCTTCAGCTGATCCATCATCCGGTTAAACATCTCCACGATGCGGTCTGCTTCAGCCTGACCAACCGAAGCCAGACGGCTGCTGAAATCTTGTTCACGCAACAGGTCCATTCCACTTGCAATGCTATTGAGCGGTTTTACAACTTTACGATAAAAATAGAACAAGACTATCAGGCTAAAAGAAATCACACCTTCTCCCACATATAAAAGCATGCTCTTTGTATTCAGGGTGAAAAATAACAAAATGCTCCACGCCAATATGAGCAACAAGCCCAACAGGAAAAACAGCGTTCTCAACCTCATAAAACCTTCTGATCAATCATTAAACGAAATGCCGTATTTTTCCAGGCGACGATACAAAGCCGCCCGGCTGATGCCCAGTGAAAGAGCTACCTGAGTCAAATTATTATCATGCGTATCCAACGCCTGAAGAATGGTACGTTTTTCCAGTTCCTCCAATGTAAGTCCTTTTGCATTCGCAACAGAGTCTGTAGCAACTGAAGCCGGATGATACTGTGACTGAAAATCCTCTGCCGTCAGACAATCTTTTCCACACACCAACAAGGTACGCTCTACCAGGTTCTTCAGTTCCCGGATATTCCCGGGATAAGGCAAACGGCTTAAAAACTCCAAGGCATCTTCGGAAAGTTTCACCAACGGCAATCCGTCCTCACGGCATCTGTTTTCCACGAAATGACGGGCCAACAAAGGGATATCCTCACGCCGTTCACGCAAGGCCGGCAGATGAATCGCAATCAAATTGATGCGATACAGCAAATCCTCACGAAACGTGTGTTCACGCACCATCTGCTCCAGATTAGCATTAGTCGCACAGACCACCCGTACATCTACCTTTCGCGGACGACTCTCCCCCAACGGTTCAAACGTCTGCTCCTGCAGCACCCGAAGCAACTTTACCTGACACGACAAATCCAGTTCACCAATTTCATCCAAGAAAATCGTCCCTTTATCGGCCAGTTCAAAACGTCCTTTCCGGTCGGTCACCGCATCGGTAAAGGCCCCTTTCTTGTGTCCGAACATCTCACTTTCAAACAAAGTTTGAGAGATGCCTCCCAAGTTTACTTTCACAAAAGGTTTGTTTCTGCGCAAACTGTTCAAATGAATCGCCTCAGCAATCAGTTCTTTTCCTGTACCGCTCTCACCTGTAACGAGCACCGAAGCACTTGTTCGGGAAACTTTCTTCACCGTTGCCAGCACAGCTTCCAGTGCCTTGCTCTTGCCAATAATGTGGCTGCGGTCGAAATCCTCGTCTTCCGTGGTCGAAGTATCGGCCACTACCTCC